>DHKFJ23503__coassemble_564_pt1 | contig 77539 bp, 58 predicted proteins | sample DHKFJ23503__metabat2_high_PE_042 | metagenome-assembled genome bin DHKFJ23503
ACGCTCATATTTTTGCCGCGGGTGGGGCCGTTGTCTAGTTGGTGGGTGTGGGGTGTGTGCCTACTTTTGAATAAGCCTCATAAATGAGTATTTTCGGTGGTACAAGGGGATGGAGTAAAGAACTTTTGATGACCTCCTCTTTCTCAATGGGGAAAACTGATTAATAAATTTTCTAATTTATTTTTTTTGAAGCTTCCACAAACTCATGCTCTCTTAAGTGCTGTGTGGGAGTTAGAATTTCATCCTCAGTTAGAGAGAATCTATTTAAGATAATCCCAAATAGTGTTTTCCCCCGTGAAAAAGCTAGTTCATCGATCTTGCCAGAGTTTACTATCGCTGAAACTTTTTGCGAGTTCATTTCTTCGATGAAAGAAATTATTTCTTCTAGATTTTTAATAGTTTCATCTATTTTTAGTGAGGAGGATCCTTGGTAAGACCTTATATTTTCTAACTTTAACTTAGCATAATAGATTTCCTTAAATTCCCTATTATAGGTATTTTTCATATTTTTTGTTCCGACCTGCATCGCTTCTTCTATTGCAGCTGTGTAAATAGTTTTAAATTTCTCGTCTCCCGGGTACTTGCCAAATTTGTAGAGCACTTCTTTTAAATGTTCTTGCGTGCAGTAAGGGGATTCAATAGCATTTTTAGGGGTATAGAAAAAATCAGCCCCATCTTTTAAGATGCTGTTTCTCAACTCTTCTAAAGAAATTTTATCAAGATAATCGCTGTCTCTGTGGACAATCACTACTGATTGGCTGTTTTCTCTTTTTATCAGATTGATGAGGTTTGAGAGATTCCTGATAAAATTACTATTTCTGTAGCTAAAGAAATATGTATCGGATTCACGAATGCCGCATGCTTGGATAATCGGCAAAATAAACTTAGATCCTCTTCCTATCTGTGCTTTGTCTGAAAATTTAGATGAACTAGAATCTACAGAGTCTTCGGTTAGAACAAATAATTTTTTCTTTCTAAAGTCTGCGATATCGCCAAGATCATCTATAGCTGAAAAAATTTCAAAATCAATATTTTGCCTAGCTTCTACTCCATTTTTAGTGCATAAATAAAGCCTGGAATCAAATTTATTCTTCTCGGATATCTCTTTGATTGATTCAAGTAGCTTTCTGGAATGAGTTGTTAGAATTATCTGAAAGTTTTCATTCCGTGAGCTTCGCAATAACTCTTGTATCAAAAGTTTTTGCTTCTCAGGGTCTATATGAGAGTCGGGTTCATCCAGTAGTAGAAGCTGGGGCTTAAAATTATAAATGTATGCAAAAATTTGAATTGTCTGAAGGAGACCCGTCCCAGCTGTATCGAGAGAAAAGGAATCGCTAGAATTAATGCTTAAATTTGTTTCAACATTTTCTCCTGAAAGATAGTCAAAATATCCTTCAATTTTCAGGCCAGGGTAAACCCTTGAAATACTCTCTTGAAATTTATTCCAGTTAGATCTATCTCTTTGGCTTCTATTACTTTCTTCAGTAGTCTCACCGGAAAGGCGCCAAATTATATTTCGGAGAACGCTATTTGATTCCCCGCGAGTAGATAATCTGTTTATAACACCTGATGATTTAAACTCTTCGGTTACTGGGATACCTGAAATTCCAGGTACATAAATACTAAAGTGTGATTCAGGAGAAGCGATCGATTTTATAAGACTATTGGTTCTCCTTGCAGAATCTATCTCTTTTTGTGCACCAGATATCATTATTCTTACATCTTTGCTATGTCCTTTAAAAATTTGAATTTTTGCTTCTTCATGTTGCGATGTTATACTTAGGTCGATAGAGTTTCCTGTTTCTGGTCTCCCAAGTTCTTTCTCATGGCGAAGCTTATATATATTTTCTGTTGGGGTATATAAAATTTGGTTAGGAGATACAGACGTTGACACCTTATTTTCTGAATCTAGTTCATCTCTATATTTAGTCGGTATTTCTTTAGCTAAACTTTGAGCGGCTGCGGTTAAGAACTGGATTCCCTGTATTATACTGCTTTTTCCGCTATTATTCTTTCCAATAAGGCATGTTAAGTTCTTTCCAACTTCTAAATCAGCGTGTTGGATGGATTTGAAATTGTCTAGCTTTATTCTAGTTATCCTTGTGGGCTTAGGTTTGATTTTTGTTTCCAGAAAATCTCGAAGATTCTCGATTGAATTAGTAGAATTTCCTTTGCTAGTACCCTCGAGCCATTCTCTAATATGATTTATGCAATCATTTTCTTGAATAGCATCTTTAAAATCTGAAAGTGAACCCTTATTGTTTCCGCCGTCAGAGGGGACACCCCAGGAGCTGAGAGAAGCAGAAACATTCTTTAAATTTAATTTTTTGTTAATGTATGGAATAGTAAATCCCATAACATGATAATAATAAATTTTTTTTGCATCACTGAGGTGTTTATTCATATATTCCTCGATTGTTTAAAAATTTCATAATGAGGCTTATTTATAAGAGGTTCCACAGGCTCGCGATCGCTACCAACCCCTTTCGCTAGTTCGATTTTCTCACTAGGCGATTCACGCCAGTCGCCGAGCCAGCAGCTTCGCTGTAAGTCTGCTTCACCTACTCTTATGAATAAGCCTCAATATAAAATTTGATATCCAAAATATGGGTAATTGTGTTTTGTGCAGTAAATAGGTTGTGCTTTAGTAGAATCAACTTATAGATTGAGGCTTATTTTCATAGAAAATCCACAGAAGGATACACGCCCTCTGCACCCAGTATCTTCGCTGTGGGCGTTGTTTTTGTCTCTTTCCCTAAGCATTAGCCTCTGTGTATTGGCCTATTACTACTTCTTCAGCCCATCCACTACGTTATTCAGAGTGGCGCTCGGGCGCATCACCGCCGATGCCTTGGTGTCCTCGGGCTTGTAGTAGCCGCCGAGGTCGGCGGGGGAGCCCTGGGCGTCCAGCAGCTCAGCCACAATCTTCTCCTCGTTCGCAGCCAGAGCCTCAGCCACCGGGGCGAACTTAGCCGCCAGATCGGCGTCCTCACCCTGAGCAGCTAGCTCCTCAGCCCAGAACTTAGCCAGGTAGAAGTGCGAACCGCGGTTATCAATCTCGCCCACACGGCGGGAAGGCGACTTGTTTTCGTTCAAGAACGTACCGGTCGCCTTATCCAGGGTGTCAGCCAGAACCTGGGCAGAAGCATTACCGGTAGTCTTAGCCAGGTGCTCAAAGGAAGCCGCCAGGGCCAGGAACTCACCCAGGGAATCCCAGCGCAGGTGGTTCTCGTCCAGAACCTGCTGCACATGCTTAGGCGCAGAACCGCCAGCACCGGTCTCAAAGAGGCCACCACCGTTAATCAGCGGGACAATGGACAGCATCTTGGCTGAGGTGCCCAGTTCCAGGATGGGGAAGAGGTCGGTCAGGTAGTCACGCAGCACGTTACCGGTCACCGAAATGGTGTCCTCACCCTTGCGGATGCGGTCAATCGAGAACTGGGTTGCCTCAGCGGGAGCCAGAATACGAATATCAAGGCCCTCGGTGTCGTGCTCGGGGAGGTACTTCTCGACCTTGGCAATCAGGTTGGCGTCGTGAGCGCGGTTCTTATCGAGCCAGAAGACAGCGGGGGTCTTAGAATCGCGGGCGCGGGTGACGGCCAGCTTGATCCAGTCCTGAACGGGGACGTCCTTGGTCTGGCAGGCACGCCAGATATCCCCGGCAGAAACCTCGTGTTCAATCAGCACATCCCCGGCAGAATTCACAACCTGAACCCTACCGTCCGCCTCAAGCTGGAAGGTCTTATCGTGTGAACCGTACTCCTCAGCCTTCTGCGCCATCAGGCCCACGTTGGGCACGGTACCCATGGTGGTGGGGTCGTAGGCACCGTTGGCGCGGCAGTCCTCGATGACGGTCTGGTAGACGCCAGCGTAGGAAGAATCGGGCAGCACGGCCAGGGTGTCAGCCTGCTGGCCTGATTCGCCCCACATCTGACCGGAGGTGCGAATCATGGCGGGCATGGAAGCGTCCACAATGACGTCCGAAGGAACGTGCAGGTTGGTGATGCCCTTGTCGGAGTTGACATAGGCCAGCTCGGGGCCTTCCTGCAGGCCCTTGTGGATGAGCTCGCGGACGTCCTCACGGATATCCTCGGGCAGGGTATCAATGCCGGAGATGATAGCGGCCAGGCCGTTGTTGCCGTTCAGACCGGCAGCATCCAGCTGCTCACCGTAGGTCTCAAAAAGCTCGGAGAAGTAGGCGCGTACGACGCGGCCGAAGAGAATGGGGTCTGAAACCTTCATCATGGTGGCCTTCAAGTGTACTGAGAAGAGCACACCTTCAGCCTTGGCGCGGACAACCTGCTCAGCCAGGAACTTATCGAGTTCAGCCACGTTCATGTAGGTGCCGTCGACGATTTCGCCAGCCAGCACGGGCACAGATTCCTTCAGGACGGTCACGGTGCCGTCGGTACCGACGTGCTGGATCTTCAGGGTATCGTCAGCCTCAAGAATCACGGACTTCTCGTTAGAGAAGAAGTCGTCGTGGCCCATGGTAGCAACATTGGTCTTGGAATCTGCTGACCAAGTACCCATAGAGTGGGGGTTCTTGCGGGCGTAGTTCTTAACAGACAGGGGAGCGCGGCGGTCGGAGTTGCCCTCGCGCAGAACCGGGTTCACGGCTGAGCCCTTGACACGGTCGTAGCGGGCGCGGACGTCCTTATCCTGCTCGGTCACAACCTCATCGGGGTAATCGGGGATAGCGAAGCCCTTGTTCTGCAACTCAGCGATAGCGGCCTTGAGCTGGGGCACGGACGCCGAGATGTTGGGCAGCTTGATGATATTGGCTTCGGGGGTCTTGGCCAGCTCGCCCAGCTCGGTCAGGGCGTCCGCTACCTGTTGCTCGGCAGGGAGAATATCGCTGAACTGAGCCAGAATACGGCCCGAAAGTGAAATATCGCGGGTTTCTACCTCAACACCGGCGGTTGAAGCGTAAGCCTCAAGAATGGGCAGGAAGGAGTAGGTCGCCAGCAGCGGAGCCTCATCGGTGTGGGTGTAGATAATCTTTGCCATGAAGGGCGTCTCCCTTGTCGCTTGTGGGCAGTTTCATTTCCAAGAATACAACGATGTGCCTGCGCTCACTAAATATGAGGGGTCTGTGTGACAAGATAAATCGGCTACTGAGATAGGGTTGCTGATATGAGCACCGCTACTTCAGCCCCGATTATTGTTTCTGCACTTGTCATTCGTAATTCCTTGGGGGAGGTGCTCACCGTCCGCAAACGCGGTACCACAGGGTTCATGCTTCCAGGCGGTAAACCTGAGCCGGGTGAAACCGCCGAAGAAACTGCCCGCCGTGAAGCTGCCGAAGAACTGGGTCTTGTGCTCGATAGCTATTCCTTGATGAACCTGGGCACCTACCAGGCGGCTGCCCTCAACGAAGCGGGGCGAACCGTCCGCGCCCATGTCTATCTCTTGGTAACTGCCGGGGGTGTTGCTGAGTTGGACCGGGCCGCGCCCAGCGCTGAGATTGAGGAAATCCGGTGGGTTCACCCCGACCCTGCGCACGATGACCACAGCAACCAGGCCCCGCTGAATACTCAGCATATTTTCCCGCTGCTCACCGGCGATGATTTTGAGGACGCGGACGCGCTACCGTCCCGATAGGTGCTGGTGATACCGTAGAACCTATGACTGACACCACACCCCAAGAAAAAGACCAGCAGAAAAACGCTGCCTACCTCAAGCAGCTCATCGAACACCCCCGCATGGTCGGGCTGGCAGCAGGCCGCACCGGCGCGCCCGTGCTCACTGTCAACACCCTGAACAAGGACGGCGCAAAGTGGCGCCCCCGCCTCTGGGCCCTTCCCACAGGACAGGAGGGCAAGCCCTACCCGCTGACGGCACCCGAGTCGGGCGCCTCCGTCCTGACCATCACAGATGAGGGGCACATCTACCTGGCCCTGGGCAAGGACGTTGACGAAGCCGACTCCAAGAGCCTCAAGGGCGTTTACCGCCTACCTGAACACGGCGAACCCGAACTCATCTTCACCCACCCCGGCGGCGTGGATGCCCTCGCAGTACGCCAGCACGGTGAAACCACCCGCTACATCTACAGCGCCAAAGCCCACCGGGGCAGCCTCGAAGAGCAGGCCAAGACCCTCGACGAACGCGAGAAAACTGCCACCTCCGGCGTGCTCTACACCGAATTCCCCACCCGCTTCTGGGACCATGACCTGGGTACCGGCGTCCGCGCCCTCTACGTTAAGGACGGGGACGGCGAACCCCGCCGCATCGCCCTCCCCGGCGACCGCGCAGAACTTGCCGGCTTCGAAGTCTGCCCCACCGGTGACCGCGCAGCCGTTACTCTGCATACCAAGGCCCGAGGCATCCACCAGCGCTACAGCACCTGGCTGCTTGACCTCAACGGCGAGAAAGAACCCCAGCTGCTGGCCGAAGCAACCGAAACCCACGACTACTCAGCAGGTGCCTTCACCCCGGACGGCAGCGGCCTGGCTATCACCGAGGTGCGCCGTTGGCTGCCCGGCCAGTCCATCAAGATCAACGCCAGCCACTACAGCTTCGAGACCGGCCAGCTGACCGAGCTCTCCCGCGACGTCGACCGCTGGGCTGGCGACATCGTATGGCTTGATAGCACCCGCTACGCCTTCGTCACCGACCACCTGGGGGCTACCGCTATCTTTACCGGCAGTATCGGTGGACCTACCCGCACCCTGGTTGAGGACGGCGCCAGCCACTTCTCAGCCCTGGCCTACAACGAAGGGGCCCTCATTGCCCTGCGCGATGCCCACCAGCACTCGGCCTACCCCGTCCGTATCGATATCGAAACCGGCGACGTGACCCGGATGGCTTCGCCGGTCGAAGAGCTGCGCGCACCGGGCCGCTTCGAGCGCCTGAGCTCCACCGCAGCCGACGGCACCGAGTTCACCTCCTTCCTCGCCCTGCCCGACAAGGACGCGGGCGGCCCCCTGCCCCTGCTCGTCTTTGCACACGGCGGTCCCTGGGGGTCCTGGAACTCCTGGACCTACCGCTGGAACCCCTGGGTCTTCACCGAAGCCGGCTACGCTGTGCTCATGCCCGACCCCGCGATTTCCACCGGCTACGGCCAGCACATGCTTGACCGCGGCGGCGATGACCTGGGCGGCACCCCCTACACCGACATTATGCAGGTGGTCGAAGAGGTCTCTTCCCGCGACGATATCCAGGGCGATAACGTGGCCTTCTCGGGCGGCTCCTACGGCGGGTTTATGACCAACTGGGTGGCAGGACGCGCGGGCACCCGCTTTAAGTGCTACGTCACCCACGCCTCAATCTGGGACTACAACACCATGTACTACCTCTCAGATAACGGAGCCTGGCACGAATGGAAGGTCGAGTTCGGGGGAGAGGGCGACAGTATCTCACCTCGTCATCGTGCCGCCGATATCGCGGCTCCTATGCTGGTGATTCACGGCGACAAGGACTATCGTGTGCCCATCGGCCAGGCCCACCACCTCTGGGCTGACCTACAGCGCCACTCCCCGGAACTGGGCCACAAGTATCTTTACTTCCCCGATGAAGGGCACTGGATCCTGAAACCCGGCAACTCCCGCCTCTGGTACCAGGTCTTTACAGCCTGGCTCGACCAGCACCTCATGGGTCAAGAGTTCAAGGCTCCTGAGATTCTGGGATAGAGAGTTCTAAAAGTCAGCCTTTCCTGTTGCCATGTTCCGCCGTCTTCTGATGAGGGAGACGGCGGGGCCAATATTAACCACAATCCATAGGGGGTTTGTTATAACGAGCAACATAAATACAGTGCGCAAAAGTGATGAGGTATTTTCGGTGAGCGTGAGATAGTTAAGCCAAATGGTGGCTCCAAAATATAAAACGGTACCCACTGCTAAATAAACTATTGCCCACCAGAATTCGCTGGCTGATGCATGGCCTTTACTATTCCAGTAGTGCCGGTAAAAGAGGCGTACAGCCCCCGCAAAGCCTACCTGCTGGGCCACGGCCGGGGCGCGAAGCTCGTCCGGGTGCTCTTCATCGTCGAACCCATCAAGGTTGAGGGCTTCGGGGGTATCTGCCAGGGGTTCTTCGCTGTGGATATAGCGGGTAGGCTTGTGCTTAGACATACCCTCAAGAATACCTAAATCGCAGGAGTCGACGATGACCACCCTTTTGCTGACCTATTTCGGCCCCTTTGAAGGGGTACCTATCAACCCCAGCCAGGCGGTAGCATTTGGGGCGCAGGAAGCTCTGGCGATTTCGGCTCCACATCTCACTGTTGAGGTTCATGAACTACCAGTGGAGTTCACCGAATCAAGCCGGGTGCTGGGCAATCTCTTAGAACGTATCAAGCCTGAGCTAGCCATAAGTCTTGGTGTTGCGGCTGGCCGCGATAAGGTTAGTCTGGAACGGGTTGCCATCAATCTCGACTCTGCCCGTATTCCAGATAATGCAGGTGCTCAGCTTATCGACCAGCCCATCCGCAGCGACGGCCCCGATGCCTATTTCTCTACCCTGCCTACCCGAGCAATTTTTGAGCAGTTAACCGCCCAGCAGCTGCCCGTGGAACTGTCGTACACCGCCGGAACCTTTGTGTGCAACCATGTTTTTTACGAGCTCATGCACGCAACCAAAGGGGCTATACCTGCGGGATTCATCCACATTCCCCTCACACATGTAGAAGCTGGTGGGGGAGCGGAGGCCGCGCCCGGGCGTCCGCCTGTCACGGCAAGTGCGGACGCCGGGGGAGTGGAAGGAAGAAGCCTACCCACCCTGCCTGAGCCCCAGGTCATCGGAATTATCGAGCAGGCCGTACTTACCACGCTTGCCCAGCTTTAACGCAAGAGCCCCGGTAACTCACGAAGTTACCGGGGCCGTGCGTAGCAGGCTTTGCGCAGGGGGCGAAGGTGGGCATATCACCTGCCCGCTGGCTCGGCGGCTGGCGTGAATCACAGCGAGCCCCCTGGGGCGAGATGTGAGAGGGTCGCGGGCAGGTGATATGCCCGCGGAGCCCTCTGTATCACCTCAGGCTTACTTACGCTGCTCCAGATAGTAGCCAATCAGGCCCTGGGTTGAGGAATCCTGCTGAGCCAGAACCTCGCGGTCGCCGCCCACGGCGGGGGCCAGCTGCAGGGCCAGCTGCTTGCCGAGCTCAACGCCCCACTGGTCGAAGGAGTCGATGCCCCAGACAATACCCTGAACGAAGGTGATGTGTTCGTAGAGGGCGATGAGCTGGCCCAGGACGGCGGGGGTTAGCTGGGGGGCCATGATGGAGGTGGTGGGGCGGTTGCCTGAGAAGACGCGGGCCGGAACGATTTCTTCGGCGGTGCCCTCGGCGCGGACCTCGTCGGCGGTTTTGCCAAAGGCCAGGGCCTTGGTCTGGGCGAAGAAGTTGGCCAGGAAGAGCTCGTGGACGTCCTGCTCGCCGTCGCGGGTGGCGTGAACCGGGTTGGCGAAGGCGATGAAGTCGGCGGGAATTAGGCGGGTGCCCTGGTGGATCAGCTGGTAGAAGGCGTGCTGGCCGTTGGTTCCGGGCTCGCCCCAGAAGACTTCACCGGTGGCGATGGTGACGGGCTTGCCGTCGGCGCGCACGGACTTGCCGTTGGATTCCATGGTCAGCTGCTGCAGGTAGGCGGGGAAGCGGTGCAGGTACTGGTCGTAGGGGAGGACGGCGTGGGTTTCGGCGCCCAGGAAGTTGACGTTCCAGATGTTCAGTAGACCCATGAGGGCGGGAACGTTTTCGGCCAGGGGGGTGGTGCGGAAGTGTTCGTCCATGGCGTGGAAGCCGGCCAGGAACTGTTCGAAGACCTCGGGGCCGAGCACAATGGCCAGGGGGGTGCCGATGGCGGAGTCGACGGAGTAGCGTCCGCCTACCCAGTTCCAGAAGCCGAAAGCGTTCTCGGGGTCGATGCCGAAAGCCTCGACCTTGTCCAGGGCAGTGGAGACAGCGACGAAGTGGGCGGCGACGGCGTCCTTTTCGTCCTTGCCGTCCAGGGCACCGGCCTCGCGCAGGGAAGTCAGCAGCCACTCGCGGCAGACGCGGGCGTTGGTGAGGGTTTCGAGGGTGCCGAAGGTCTTGGAGGCGACGATGAAGAGGGTGGTCTCAGGGTCTAGGTCCTTGACGGTCTCGGCGGCGTCGGTGGGGTCGATGTTGGAGATGAAGCGGGCGGTCAGGCCGGGCTGGGCGTAGGGCTTCAGGGCCTCGTAGACCATGACGGGGCCCAGGTCTGAGCCGCCGATGCCGATGTTGACAACGGTTTCGATGCGCTTGCCGGTAATACCTACCCACTCACCGGAGCGGACGCGGTCGGCAAAGTCGTAAATCTTGGCGAGGACCTCGTGGACGTCGGTATCGACGTCCTGGCCATCAACCACGAGGGCGGGGGTTGCGCCCTTGGGGCGGCGCAGGGCGGTGTGCAGGACGGCGCGGTCTTCGGTGACGTTGATGCGCTCACCTGAGAACATGGCGTCGCGGCGCTCTTCGAGGTTAACCTCTTCGGCCAGCTGGGTCAGCAGGGTCAGGGTCTCTTCGGTGATGAGGTTCTTGGAGAGGTCAACGTAGAGGTCAGCGGCGGTGAAGCTCAGCTTTTCGGCGCGGGTGGAATCTGCTTCGAACCAGGCACGCAGGTCGGCGGTGGTTTTCTGCTGGTGGTTGGCCAGGGCTGCCCAGGCCTTGGTCTGGACGGGGTCGGTGATGGCGGGGAGAGGCATATGAGCTCTACCTTCCTGTCGATTTGGGTGTTCTTGCCTCTATTTTATGTTGGTTTGGTAGTTTTTGACCCCGCTGGCAGGTGTGGTTTTTTGTGGTTTTGTCGGCATTAGCCATCCCAAGAGAATGCCTACTTATTATCAGTGATGTTATTATTAGGGTGGAACAGGCATCTCTAGCCCCTTCCTGAACCACGCTGCGCGGCCCCCGGGCCCCTTGACTGAGTGTGGACGCGGACGGCAGCTCGTGAGGTGCTTTTGCATGCCAACTAGATCGAAACGTAAGAAGATATAAAGGACACTTTCATGGCTACTACCCAGCAAACCCCGCCCGGCACGGGCCCCGACCTGCGGAAGGGGGATATCGACGCGGCAGCCAAGGAAAACATGCGCGAAGGTTCCCTGGCCCCTAAGGTCTTTATTCCCGCAGCCGTCATCATGGCCGCCTTCATTGGCATTACGCTGGCTTTCCCCCATCGCACCAAAGAAATCTTCGACGCCCTGCAGGCCGACGTCATTAACTACTTCGGCTGGTACTACGTCGCCATCGTTGCTTTCTTCGTTATCTTTGCCCTCTACCTGGGCTTCTCCCGCATGGGCGACGTTAAACTAGGCGACGACGATGACGAACCCGCCTACTCCTTCACCACCTGGTTCGCCTTCCTCTTTGCCGCCGGCATGGGTATCGGCCTGGTCTTCTACGGGGCAACAGAACCCCTCATGCACTACGTTGACCCCCGCCCCGGCGTAGGTGATGGCACTCAAGAAGAAATTGCGCAGGCGGCTATGAGTCAGGCCTTCCTGCACTGGGGATTGCACCCCTGGGCTATCTACGTCATCGTGGGCCTTGCTATTGCCTATGCAACCCACCGCCTCAAACTGCCTCTCTCCATCCGTTACTCCCTCAAGCCCCTGCTGGGCGATCGTGTAAAAGGTGGAGCAGGCGACGTCATCGACGTTGTCGCCCTGGTTGGCACCCTCTTTGGTGTAGCGACCTCTCTGGGCCTGGGCGTCATGCAGATCGCCGCGGGCCTGGGGTACATGAACATCCCTGCCCAGGGTAACGGCTGGCTGGTAGGCATCATCGTAGTGCTCATGGGTATCACCCTTTTCTCCGTGGTGACCGGCCTGGACAAGGGCATGAAATTACTGTCCAATGGCAACCTTATTCTGGCAGCTATCGTCTGCCTCTTCGTGCTGGTCGTCGGCCCCACCCTTTTCCTCTTCCGTAATTTCATCGGATCTATCGGTAACTACCTGCAAAACGTCGTTGCCATGACCTTCGAGACCCTAGCCCTCTACGGCGTTGACGGCGAACAGTTCCAGGCTGCCTGGACCACCTTCTACTGGGGCTGGTGGATCTCTTGGTCACCCTTCGTCGGCATGTTCATCGCCCGCGTCTCCAAGGGCCGTTCCGTGCGCGAATTCGTGATTGGCGTGCTGCTGGTACCCGCCTTGACTTCCTTCTTCTGGTTCTCCGTTCTCGGCGGTACCGCCCTGCACCAGGCACTCTTCGGTACCGGCACGAGCTTGGTCAGCGAAGACGGTAGCGTCTCAGCAGAAAATGCCCTTTTCCAGATGTTCCATAACCTGCCCGGTGGCGTCATTCTGACTGCCGGTGCGGTCCTGCTGATTACCGTCTTCTTCGTAACTTCGGCAGACTCCGGCGCCCTGGTGCTCGGTATGCTCTCCACTAACGGGTCACCCGAACCCAAAACCTGGATCCGCGTGTTTTGGGTGCTGGTCGCCGCAGTAACCGCAATCTCCCTAGTTGTGATTGGTGGCAGTGAATCGCTGTCGGCAATTCAAACCGTGGCAATTCTGACGGCCCTGCCCTTCTCAGTGGTCATCGTGCTCATGTGTATTTCTCTTTACAAGGCCCTGAGCGTTGAGCACCGTCTCTTCGTCCGCGCCCAGCGTCGTAACGCCCGCCGCGAGATTGAGGCCTCCCTGGCCGAGCAGATTGACGACCGCGTCAACGAGCTGGTTGCCGAAGGCGTTGAAGACCGCGTCACCGCAGCAGTGGGGGAGCACCTCGATGAACACCTGGACGGCCAGCTCGAAGCCGCCCTGGAAGAAGCAGTGGACAAGGTGGTTGAGGCCAAGGTCGAAGAGGCCGTAGACTCCGCGGTTGAAAGCGCCGTCGAAGCCAAGGTGGAAGAAGCTGTGGAAAAGGCCGTGGATGAAGTCTCCCTGCAGGTGGAAGCCAACACCAACGCGATTGAGCAAATCCGCACCGCAACCGGCTCCATCCCCGTGGTCAAGCCCCAGGATATAAAGCAGACACCCTGGAATAAATAGGAAATAGATAGGGGCTTATTCAAAAGAGCGGTGTAGCAGGCTCGCAGCGAACCATGCGAGAGGGGCGGCAGCGAGCGCGAGCCTGCGGAACCGTTCTGAATAAGCCCCAGCCAGTCGGCGCCGAGAGCGTCCGCCTCCCTTATTCATTTCTAATGTGTTCCAGAAGATAGCGGCTAGTTTAGGTGCCGCCGGTATAATCAAACCGAAAGCCCTCTGCGCTGGTGCCGAAAACTCGGCAGGTAAGCTGCGCACCGGCGTCCTTATCCCCAACATGTAAGCGAGATACTTTCCGCATGTCTGAAACTCAGAACACCGCTTCACGGAGCGACCTTCGCAACGTGGCAATCGTGGCTCACGTTGACCACGGCAAGACCACCATCGTTGATGCGATGCTCAAGCAGACCAACGCCTTCTCGGCCCACGCTGACGTGGAAGACCGCGTCATGGACTCCGGTGACCTTGAAAAGGAAAAGGGCATCACCATTTTGGCCAAGAACACCACCGTGTTCTACTCCGGCCCCGCAGCCAAGGGTGAAGAAATCACCATCAACGTTATTGACACCCCCGGTCACGCTGACTTCGGTGGCGAGGTCGAGCGCGGTCTGTCCATGGTTGACGGCGTTGTGCTGCTGGTGGACGCTTCAGAAGGCCCCCTGCCCCAGACCCGTTTCGTGCTGCGTAAGGCTCTAGCCGCTAAGCTGCCCGTTATTCTGGTTGTTAACAAGGTTGACCGCCCCGACGCCCGTATTGACGAAGTCGTTGGCGAATCTATGGACCTGCTTCTGGGCCTGGCTAGCGACCTGGCCGATGAGGTTCCCGACCTCGATATCGACGCCTTGCTGAACGTCCCCGTCGTCTACGCATCAGGTAAGGCCGGTGCTGCTTCACTGAACCAGCCTGCTGACGGTGCTCTGCCCGATAACGATGATCTGGAACCCCTCTTCGAGACCATCCTGGAGCACGTTCCTGCCCCCACCTACGACCCCAATGAAGTGCTGCAGGCTCACGTGACCAACCTGGACTCCTCACCTTTCCTGGGTCGCCTGGCCCTGCTGCGTATCTTCAACGGCACCCTGAAGAAGGGCCAGACCGTTGCCTGGGTACGTCAGGACGGCGAAACCAAGAACGTTCGTATCTCCGAACTGCTGGCTACCAAGGCCCTGGAACGTGTTCCCGCTGAGTCCGCTGGCCCCGGTGAAATCGTCGCAGTTGCCGGTATCGAAGACATCACCATCGGCGAAACCCTCACCGACCCCGAGAACCCCAAGCCCCTGCCCCTGATTAAGGTCGACGACCCCGCGATCTCCGTTACCATCGGTATCAACACCTCACCGCTGGCCGGTAAGGTCAAGGGCGCTAAGGTTACCGCCCGCCAGGTCAAGGACCGCCTCGATAAGGAACTCATCGGTAACGTCTCCCTCAAGGTTCTGCCCACCGAGCGTCCGGACGCCTGGGAAGTTCAGGGCCGTGGCGAACTCGCCCTGGCAATCCTCGTTGAGCAGATGCGCCGCGAAGGCTTTGAGCTGACCGTGGGCAAGCCCCAGGTCGTTACCAAGACCATCGACGGCAAGGTCCATGAGCCCATGGAGCACATGATTATCGATGTGCCCGAAGAATTCCTGGGCGCCGTCACCCAGCTCATGGCAGCTCGTAAGGGCCGCATGGAAAACATGGCCAACAACGGCACCGGCTGGGTCCGTATGGAATTCGCTGTTCCCGCCCGCGGCCTGATTGGCTTCCGCACCAAGTTCCTCACCGAAACCCGCGGTGCCGGTATCTCATCGTCCTACTCCACCGGCTACGAGCCCTGGGCAGGCGACATCGACTACCGCTCTAACGGCTCCATGATTTCTGACCGCGCCGGCATCGTCACCCCCTACGCCATCATCGGCTTGCAGGAACGCGGCACCATCTTCGTCGAACCCACCTCAGAGGTCTACGAGGGCATGATCATCGGTGAGAACTCACGCGCCGACGACATGGAAGTTAACATCACCCGCGAAAAGAAGCTGACCAATATGCGCTCAGCTTCAGCAGATAACTTCGAAAACATGACTCCCCCCAAGAAGCTCACCCTCGAAGAGTCCCTGGAATGGGCCCGCGAGGACGAGTGCGTGGAAGTCACCCCCGAAGCAATCCGCATTCGCAAGGTTATCCTTGACTCCAACGAGCGTGTGCGCGAGGCACGTCGCCGCGCCCGCGCCTAAGCGCTAGCGGCGGGTAAGATACATGGGCCCTACCCCCTGAACAGGGGGTAGGGCCCACAGCTCTAGCTCAACCTGCTAGCTTTAACCGGCTAGAACCCTGTAGCCAGCTAAGCCAGATAGAATAACGGGGTAAATCCATCGCGCCCCACCAGAAATAAGGCACCATGAATCATGACGCTCGACCCTACTATCCGGTAGCCGGTGAACTGATCACAGACAATGCTCTCTCCACTCTCATCCCTGAAGGCTACAGCCCGCAGGAGACAACCCTGCTCTTCGTGCATGCCCACCCCGACGACGAAGCTTCATCCACCGGCGCCACCATCGGCGCCCTCACCGCCGCCGGTGCCACCGTCCACCTGCTCACCATGACCCGCGGCGAAATGGGCGAAGTGATCGACCCCGCCCTGCGCCACCTCGAAGCAACCCACCCCGCTAACACCGACCGGGGCCATGCCCTCGGCGAGTACCGTACCGGGGAACTCAAGGCCTCCCTCAAAGCCCTCGGCATCCACCACCACCTCTACCTGGGAGAAGGGGCCAGCTACCTGCCCGGTGAATGCACCAGCTATCGCGATTCCGGTATGACCTGGGGGGCAGACGGCCGCGCCATCGCCAACCCCGCCGCAGCCGACGACTGCCTCACCCGCCTGCCCCTCAAACCCCAAGCTGAGGCAATCGTCAGCGCTATCCGCGAGATCCGGCCGGACGTCGTCGTCACCTACGACGCGGACGGCGGCTACGGGCACCCCGACCACAAACGCACCTACGAAGCTACTCTGGCGGCCGTCCGCTCCCTGGAAGGAACCCCCTCAGCCCCCACTGCCCTCTGGGGTATCGAAGGTGACCCCAACCCGCACGATACCCGCCAGCAGGCCGTTATCAGGGGCAGCATCGACCACAAGCGTGAGGCCATGCGGGCCCACGCCACCCAAATCGTCATCACCAGCGATACCACCTTTGAATACTCAAACGGGGTCTCCCAGCCTATTAACCCCACCGAAACCTACCGCCTGCTCTGGGGCACTGCCCAAGCGGGAACCCCAGCGGACGCTGCCCCCGAAGAGAGCGTCGAAGCTCCCGGCCCTATCAACTCGGCCATTACCGCCGTTGCCCTCGGCCTAATCGCGGGTTTTGCCGGAACCATGTACCACGCCCACATCTGGTACCCCACCAGCACCCTCTGGGTACCCTGGGGCGTTGCCTCCGGCCTGCTCACGGTCTACTTCGCGGCGACCTGGGCAGCAATCCACACCGAGAAGAACTGGGCCGCCGCTGTCGTTGGAGCCACCGCCTTCGTGCTCATTGGCATCTTCGCCTTCACCAAAGGCACCTCAATGCTGGTCTACATCAACCCCATCAACCCCGTGGGAACCGCCGGAACCATCTGGGCACTAGGCTCCCTAGCCGCCGCGACCTTCGGCATGGTAAGCGCTGCCAGGTACCGCCGCAACAAAACTTAACCCGGCTCAACAAGAAGCTATCTCATCCATCACAAAAATCTGCCCCTACACCGGTGACCAGATACACTAGAGCACAGTTAACCAACACACCCCGCACCGGTGCGTCACCACCAGAAAGGCACCCATGACCTACATCATCGCCCAGCCCTGCGTCGATGTAAAAGACCGCGCCTGCGTCGAAGAATGCCCCGTCGACTGCATCTACGAAGGCGAACGCTCCCTCTACATCCACCCCGACGAATGCGTCGACTGCGGTGCCTGCGAGCCTGTCTGCCCCGTAGAAGCTATCTACTACGAAGATGACGTACCCGAAGAATGGGAAGACTACACCGCCGCTAACGCCGACTTCTTTGACGACCTCGGCTCACCCGGTGGCGCAGCCCGCCTGGGCGTCATCGCCAAGGACGCCCCCATGATTGCGGCCCTGCCCCCGCAGAACCAGGACTAAGATTCTAAACGTAGTTCAAGGAGCGAGTATCTCGTGAGATGCTCGCTCCTTTAGTTTTAAGCGAAGGCTTACACTAGAAAACAAACATATTCACAAGAGAAAGCAGACCATGCGCGAATTTGGCCTCGATCTACCCGACTACCCCTGGGACACCATGGCCCCCTACCGGGCTACCGCTGAAGCCCACCCCGAGGGGCTCATTAACCTTTCCATTGGCACCCCGGTTGACCCTACCCCCTCAGTTATCCGTGATGCCCTGGCAGATGCCACCGACGCCCACGGCTACCCCACGACCCACGGCACCCTCACCCTGCGTCAGGCTATCGTTGACTGGTTCGACCGCCGCCGCGGCGTGCCCGGCCTAACCACCGACCAGGTCATGCCCACCATTGGCTCGAAGGAGCTTGTTGCCTGGCTGCCCTTCCTGTTGGGCCTGGGGGAGGGGGACGTGGTCGTCCGCCCCACCGTTGCCTACCCCACCTACGACATCGGTGCCCAGCTCGCTGGCGCAACCCCCGTGGCAGCTGACTCCCTGGACGAGCTCGATGAGGCGACCCGTGCCCGCGTCCGCCTGGTATGGATTAACTCACCGGCCAACCCCACCGGCATCGTGCGCGATGTGGATGAGCTGAAAAAGATAGTGGAGGACGCCCGCGCCCTGGGTGCCGTGGTTGCCTCCGACGAGTGCTACGCAGAACTGGGCTGGGGGGAGTGGGACGCTGCCCGCGGCGGGAAGCCGGTACCCTCCGTCCTAGACCCCCGCGTCTGTGGTGAGAACCAGGACCTGGTGCTGGCAGCCTACTCTCTTTCTAAGCAGTCCAACTTCGCTGGCTACCGCGGCGCTTTTATCGCGGGAGACGCTGCGATTATGGCCAACCTGGTCAACTCCCGTAAGCACGCCGGTATGATTGTGCCCGCTCCCGTGCAGGCTGCCATGACCGCAGCGCTCTCAGATGACGAGCACGTTGAGGCCCAGAAAGACCTCTACCGGGCCCGCCGCGAGACCCTACTGCCGGCCCTGGAAGGCTTTGGCCTGACCGTCGAGCACTCCGAGGCAGGACTCTACCTCTGGGCTACAGCAGGTGAAGATACCTGGGCTACCGTCCAGCGTTTTGCAGACAAGGGTATCGTGATTGGCCCCGGCGTTTTCTACGGAACCGCAGGTGAGGGCTATGTGCGCATTGCCCTGACCGGCTCGGATGGAGACATTTCCCGTGCCGCTGCCCGGCTGTCAGAGTAAAGCAAAACTGTGAATGTCAAATAAGCTCAGCTGAAGAACGTAATGTAGCTTCTGAACTCACACCAATGTGACCCCGCACATCATTCTGCTGTAATGTAGACCATAGATGACGTGCGTACGTGCACGGTGCGGCCTTCCGCCACCCAGCGAAAGCCGCACCGTCCTTTTTTAGAATCCCACTTCATCACACAGCACGTACGTTGCCTCGTATGACAGGAGGAACACAATGACTGAGAACAAAGCGCTACTGAGCTATGATGGCAAAGAACTGCCCCTGCCCGCAGTAGAAGCAACCGAAGGTAACGGTGCCTTCGAAGTTGCAGGTATGCTCAAAGAAACCGGCAAGGTAGCCTACGACCCGGGCTTCATGAACACCGCAAACGCCAAGTCAGCTATCACCTACATCGACGGTGATGCAGGCATCCTGCGCTACCGCGGCTACCCCATCGAAGAGCTGGCAGAAAAATCCAGCTTCATCGAAACCGCCTACCTGCTCATCTACGGGGAACTGCCCACCCCCGCCCAGCTTGAAGACTTCGACCAGATGATTCGCCGCCACACCATGGTGCACGAAGACTTCAAATTCTTCTTCCGCGGCTTCCCCCGCGACGCTCACCCCATGGCCGTCCTCGCATCCAGCGTCTCAGCCATGTCGACCTTCTACTCTGACTCCCTCGACCCCTTCGACCCCCGTCAGGTAGAAATCTCAACCTACCGCCTGCTCTCCAAGGTGCCCACTCTGGCAGCCTATGCCTACAAGAAGTCCAAGGGCGAGCCCTCTATCTACCCCAAGAACGAGCTCAACTACACCGAGAACTTCCTGCGCATGTGCTTCGGCTTCCCCACCGAAGAGTACGAGGTCAACCCCCTGCACGCTAAGGCCCTTGACCTGCTGCTGCTCCTGCATGCAGACCACGAGCAGAACTGCTCCACCTCCACAGTACGACTGGTCGGCTCCTCAAACGCCAACATGTTTGCCTCCGTCTCAGCTGGCATCAACGCCCTTTACGGCCCCCTGCACGGCGGTGCCAACGAGGCAGTGCTCAAGATGCTCAACCAGATTCAGAAGGACGGCATCAGCCCCGAGGACTTCATGGAGAAGGTCAAGAACAAGGAAGATGGCGTCCGCCTCATGGGCTTTGGCCACCGCGTTTACAAGAACTACGATCCCCGCGCCCGTATCGTCAAGAAGACCGCAGACGAAATCCTCGAATCCATCGGCGGCAACAACGAACTGCTCGATATCGCCAAGCGTCTCGAAGAAAAGGCCCTCAACGACGACTACTTCATCGAACGTAAGCTCTACCCCAACGTAGACTTCTACACCGGCCTCATCTACAAGGCTATGGGCTTCCCCGAGCACATGTTCACCGTCCTCTTCGCCCTGGGCCGCCTCCCCGGCTGGATCGCCCAGTGGACCGAAGGTATTCAGGACCCCGACCGCAAGATTGGTCGCCCCCGCCAGGTCTACATTGGTGAAACCGAACGCCACTACCCCGAGCGTTAACCTGCCAGGCAGCGCATCACTAAGCCCCGGCGTCCTTACCTCTTTGGAGATAAGGACGCCGGGGCTTGGCTTAGGGGGATATTCGGCTACGCCTCTTTCCCGCGCTCCGCACGCTTTCTAAAATCGCCACATCGGTGGCGATTTTTTAACGAAAGATATTCGGCTACGCCTCATATCCATTTGGATTATTCTTCTGCCAATTCCAGTGGTCGCGCACCATAGTGTCGATGTCGCGGGTAGCAGACCAGCCCAGATCTGCCAGGGCAGCAGCGGGGTCAGCGTAGGAAACAGCCACATCGCCGGGGCGGCGATCCACAATCTTGTAGGGCAGTTCCTTACCCGCAGCCTTCTCGAAAGCATGCAGAACCTCAAGCACCGAGTAGCCGTTACCGGTACCCAGGTTCCAGGTGTGCAGACCACCGTGGGTGGTGATGTAATCCAGGGCCTTGAGGTGGCCGTCCGCTAGGTCAACGACGTGGATGTAGTCGCGCACGCCGGTGCCGTCGACAGTGGGGTAGTCGTTGCCGAAAACGTTGAGGTATTCGCGGCGACCCACAGCGACCTGGGCGATGAAGGGTACCAGGTTGTTGGGGATACCGGCCGGGTCTTCACCGATACGACCGGACTCGTGGGCACCTACCGGGTTGAAGTAGCGCAGCAGGGCGATGTTCCACTGAGAATCTGAGGCTGCCAGGTCGATGAGCATATCTTCGATGTGCTCCTTGGTGCGGCCGTAGCAGGACTGGGCGTCCATGTTCAGCTTCTCGGTTAGCGGCATGGACTCGGGCTCGCCGTAGACGGTAGCTGATGATGAGAAGACGATGGAGCGGCAGCCTGCGTCTTCCATGGCGTAGAGCAGGTTGAGGGTACCAGCGACGTTGGTCTGGTAGTACCAGAGGGGCTTCTCAGCGGATTCGCCTACAGCCTTAAGACCAGCAAAGTGAATCACGGCATCGGGCTTAACCAGGTTGAAAAGCTGCTTCATCTCGGGCAGGTCCAGCAGGTCAACCTTGCGGAACTCCACAGTCTTGCCTGTCAGTTCTTCAACACGGGCCAGGGACTCCATGGAGGAGTTTGAGAGGTTGTCCATAACGGTTACCTCGTGGCCTGCCTTGAGCAGTTCGAGTACGGTGTGGGAGCCGATGTAGCCGGCGCCGCCGGTAACGAGAATCTTCACGTTTTCCCCTAGTAGACGATTGATGTTTTCTCTAGCTTACCTGCACTCAGCCCCGCCAGCCGGTAGAAGCGGTGGCGGGGCTGAGCACATATAAGGTAGGGGCTAGGCCCGGACGCCTACCCCTAGCTGTTCTTGCGGCGGGCAGCGAAGAAGGCGGTAGCGCCTAGACCCAGTAGGAGGGCAGCACCTGCGAGGAGGGGCAGGACAGTAGCGCCCGTGTGGGCTAGTGCGCCGCTCTTTCCGGTTTCACGGGCCCCTGCCACGGTGCTCTGGCTGGCGTCAGCGGAGGCCGACGAAGCCGGGCTTTCGCTGGGAGCCGGGGCCGGGGCCGGGGTCTCATCGGGTGCCTGCTCGGTGGGCAGGGAGCTGGTGCCGACCGTCCAGTTCTTCACGAAGAAGGTGGTTGGGTCGATGGTCTTGTTGGTGATAGCCCAGTCGATCATGAGGTCGCGTACTGCCTTCTGCTCCTCGTAGACGATAGGAGCTGCGGTCACATGCGGGTAGCCTGAGCCGCCTGACCAGCGGTAGTTGTTCAGAGCCAGGATGACCTTCTGATCATCGGCGAGGGGAGTGCCATCGGGCAGGGTTAGGCTCTCGATGCGCTCGCCGACAGGTTTGGAGATGTTGATGTGGTAGTTCACGCCTGAGAGCACGTCGTAGGAGTAGTCGGGAATACCGCGGGTTGCCCCCTCGTAGAGGGCGTTAGTAACGGTGGACCAGTCGGTGATTTTAGCGTCGTGTTCCTGCTGCTTGTAGTAGCGGGCTGACCATTCAAGGTAGTCCTTGAGCTGGGCACCGGTGAGCTCAACAGCGTAGAGGGTGTTGTCGTAGATGTAGAGGCTTGCCATATCGGCGATGGTGACATCGCCCTGCTTGAAGACGGCGGTGCGGGAGAAGGGGGAGGCCTCAGCAAGGACGGGCAGGCCCTCGTACTGGGTTCCGGCCAGGGCCCGGGTGACTTCTTCGGTCTGCACCATGTTGATGAAGTCCAGAACAGCGGTGTCTTCCCAGGCGCTGGTGGCGGCGGGCATTTCAGCGCTTGCCTGGGCAACGACGGTCTGTACCCACTCGGTAGTCTTTGAGTGGTAGGGCTCGATAGCGGCGAGGACGGACGCGTCGGCGGCGTAGTCACCGGCGTTGAGGGCAACGGCGGTGGGCTTTTCGGCCTCGGTCCACTTGACCTCAATATCACCGTCTGCTTCCTTGACCAGGGGCAGGGTGACTTCGGAAAGGAAACGGGCCCAGTAGCCGGGCTGGGTGTAGAGCACCGGCTCACCGTTCTTGTTGATGAAGTACTCCTGAACCTTGTTGGTGACGTGGGAGTGACCGCCCACAATCACATCAACGTCGGTGGACTGTTCAGCAACAGACTTAGCGACGTTTTCGGTCAGGTCTGCCGGGCTGTAGGTGTAGCCTTCGGCGTCCAGGCCGGTGTGGGCGAGGACGACGACCACGTCGGCCCCTGCCGCCTTGACCTTGGGTGCCCACTCGGCGACGGTAGCGGCGGCGTCCTTAAATTCCAGCTTGCCCTCAACGGTAGCCTTATCCCAGACGCGTACACCGGGAGTTACCACGCCGATCACGGCTACCTGGATCTTCTCGCCGCCCACGGTCTTTTCAATCATGGTGTAGGGCTCGTAGGCGGGAGCGCCGGTTGCGGTGTCGATGACGTTAGCGCCTAGCAAGGGCATGGTCAGATTCTGGGTGTACTGGGCAGCTGCATCGGGGCCATAGTTGAACTCATGGTTGCCCACTACACCGGCATCGTAGCCGAGCAGGTTAAAGACCGAGGCCATGGGGTCAATGCTGGTTGCGGCGCGGTTGTTCTGGTAGTAGGTCTGTAAGGGGTTGCCCTGGTTAGCGTCACCGTTATCGAGCACCAGGGTGGACTCTGCACCCTTTGCTGCCCGGGTCTGGGCAATGGCGGTTGCCAGGTGCTCCATACCCAGAGCCTTAGCACCTTCGCCGTAGGGGGCACCGGTGAAGTAGTCGTAGTTGAGGGCGTGGCCGTGAACGTCGGTTGAGGCCAGCACGGTTAAATCGCCCAGGTCGCTAGTACCATCTGCTGCAAAAGCTGCGGGAACGAGAATGCTGGAAGAAACCAGGCCAAGACCTGCCAGCAGAGAAAGAGAACGCTTCATGAATAGCTTTCTGATGTGTTGTGAGTGTGTTCTCCCATTGTAAAGACCCGCCCTACCGGTAAGCCGGTAGGGCGGGTCTTGAGTATATGAAACTTCAGTAAATATCGATGGGCGAAACGGGCTTATAGCGAAGCTGCTGGCTTGGGGCTGGCATGAATCGTCTTGTGAGCGAAGCGAACCAGACGAGAGGGTCGGCAGCGAGCATAAGCCCGTCTCACGAAATGATTACTTACTTTTTAGTTAGCGTGCAGCTCTGAGTTCAGTTCCACGGTGTTGTTGGCGCGGGGTAGAACTTCGATAGCGCCGGTTACGGAGTTGCGGCGGAAGAGCAGGTTGTTGACGCCGGAGAGTTCCAGGGCCTTGACGACCTTGGGCTCAGCACCGGGGTTGAGGACGGTCACGCGGGAGCCGGCGGTGAGGTAGAGGCCAGCTTCAACTACGCAGTCATCGCCCAGGGCAATGCCGATACCGGCTTCAGCGCCGAGCAGGGAACGCTCACCAATGGAGACACGCTGGGTGCCGCCGCCGGAGAGGGTGCCCATGGTGGAGGCGCCACCGCCGATGTCGGTGCCGTTGCCAATGACAACGCCCTGGGAGATTCGGCCTTCAACCATGGATTCACCGAGGGTACCGGCGTTGAAGTTAACGAAGCCTTCGTGCATGACGGTGGTGCCTGCGGCCAGGTGGGCACCCAGGCGGACGCGGTCAGCATCGCCGATACGAACACCGGCAGGCACGACGTAGTCGATCATGCGGGGGAACTTGTCAACGTGGGTGACAACCAGGGCGCCGCGGCGGCGCAGCTTCAGCGAGACGGCGTTGAATTCGCTGGCCAACACGGGGCCGAAGTTGGTCCAGGCGACGTTGGCGAGTGCCCCAAAGAGGCCGTCGAGGTTGATGGTGTTGGGGGCAACCAGGGTGTGGGAGAGCAGGTGCAGACGCAGGTAGGCATCCGCTGCATTGGCGGGGGCCTCATCAAGGTTGATGGTGACGTTGACCAGCTCACGCACGACGTTGCGGTCTTCGTCGGCCTCGACCAGGGCTTCGAGGTCGGCTGCTACAGAGTCGTCAGGGGTTTCGGTGAGGGCTGGGGCGGGGTACCAGACATCGAGTACGGTGCCTTCATTCTCGCCGGAGGCGACGACGGTGGCCAGGCCCAGGCCGGATGCTACACGGGTATTGTTTTCAGTCATGCCTACCAGTCTACGGAATCAGGCGGGTGCGGGGCACTATTTGCTTGTATGGTGGAATTATGACCAAGAACCCTACCCTCGCCCAGGCCGCTGAGTTCGCTCAGGTGGGCCCCGGCGTCCTAAACCTGACCCAGCCCGTTGAAAATCTGACCGCTGATCTGCTCAATATTTATTCTGTTTCTGGCGCCGAGGTGCGCCTGGCGGACACCGTGCAGGCGGCCCTTGAGGGTATCGGCGGCTTAGAGATAACTCGCGACGGCGACGCCATCATCGCCCGCACTAACCTGGGCCGGGACACCCGAATTGTGCTGGCAGGTCACCTAGATACGGTGCCCCTGCCCCGCACTGAGGGCTCACGAGGTACCGTACCGGCCTCTTGGTCTGAGGAAGCGGGGGAGCGGGTTCTCTACGGCCGCGGGGCTGTGGACATGAAGGGCGGGGTTGCCGTGCAGCTAGCCCTGGCTGCCCATCTGAAGGAGCCCCGCTACGACATTACCTACGTCTTCTACGACAACGAAGAAGTTGCCTCAGAGCTCTCAGGGCTTGCCCGCCTGATGCGTAACCACCGGGAGAAGCTGACCGACGCGGCCTTTGCCGTCCTGCTAGAACCCACCGACGGCACCATCGAGGGTGGCTGCAACGGCACCATCCGCTTCTGGATTCGTACCTCGGGTGTCGCCGCCCATTCGGGGCGCGCTTGGAAGGGGGTCAACGCTATCCATAAAATGGCGGACGTGCTGGGGCGTCTTGCTGCCTACCAGCCTGCCACCTATGAGGTTGAGGGCCTAGCCTACCGCGAGGGGCTCAACGCTGTGCAGATTTCAGGCGGGGTCGCGGGGAATGTGATTCCCGATGACGCGGGCGTCCACATTAACTACCGTTTTGCCCCCAACAAGACCCTGGACGAAGCCGTCGCACACCTGCACGAGGTCTTCGAGGGCTACGAGCTGGATTTCGTGGACCTTTCATCAGCGGCCCGCCCCGGCCTGGACGCTCCGCTGTCTAGGTCTCTGATTGAGTCTGTTGGCCAGGCCCCCAAGCCCAAGTACGGGTGGACGGACGTCGCCCGCTTCAGCGAAATCGGCATCCCCGCCGTGAACTTCGGGCCCGGCGACGCCCTGCTGGCCCACACTGATAACGAGCACGTTAAAGCCTCCGAGGTGCGCGCCTGCTATACGGCGCTGGAAAGCTGGCTGACGGCGTCCTAGCCCTGCCAGCCTGTGCAGACTTCTTGGGCTGTGTGCAGAGAAAAACCTGCTCACAGCCTAAGAACCCTGCACAGCCCCATCGAGAAAAAGGCCAGGGGCCCCATCACATGATGGGGCCCTGGCCTGTAACCGGAGCGTAAAGCGCGGACGCTAGTGCTTGGGGATCTTGAACATCAGCTCGGTCTTGGGGCGGGCCTCGTCCACTTCACCGGGCACACCATCGGCGTGCTTGATCTCTACGTCGGAGCGGGAGCTCATGTACTTAGCGAGCCACTCGGCGAAGAGGGTCAGGGCGAAGTTGATAACTACGAAGATGAGGGCTGCCAGCAGGAGCATCTGCAAGATATTGCCCTCGCCAGAGCCGAAGCGGCGGGCAGCGGCCAGCAGCTCGGGATAGGAGATGATGTAGCCCAGGGCGGTATCCTTGAGAATAACCACGAACTGCGAGAGCAATGAGGGCATCATGGCGGTCAGAGCCTGGGGCACCAGAATCAGGGTCAGCACCTTCCAGGGGGTCAGGCCGATAGCCAGGCCGGCTTCACCCTGGCCCTTGGGTAGCTGCTGAACACCGGAGCGCAGCAGCTCTGCAATAACCGAACCGTTGTAGAGGGTCAGACCCAAGATAACGGCGATAAAGGGCAGTTGTGAGGGGGCAAAGAGGTTGAGCTTGCCCAAAAAGAGCCAGAAGAAAATCATCATAATCAGCACCGGGACGGCGCGGAAGAACTCCACGACCACGGTGCCGAAGGCTCGCACAGCCTTATTGGGTGATAGGCGGGCAAGGCCGAAGAAGAGGCCAAAAGCTACCGAGGTGACCACAGAAATCAGGGCGGCTGAGAGGGTCTTCCAGAGGGCGGGCAGAATGTAGTTGGCCCAGAGATTCCCTGAGAAGAGGGAGGTCCACTTATCGGCTTCCAGCTGGCCCTGGCGGTTCATCACCATCATGACGTAGGCAAAGCCTGCTGCCAGGAGCACAAGAGCCACGACGTTGAAGGTGCGGGTGCGGGCCCGGGCCTTGGGGCCGGGGACGTCAAAGAGGACCGAGGTTGAGGTCATACACTTCTTGCTCATCGCTTCACCGCCAGTTTACGAGAGGCCCAGGTGGTTAGTAGGCCGATGGGGACAACAATAATCACAAAGCCCAGGGCGAAGACGAAGAAGATCATGAAGATGAGGTCTGAGTTGAACTCAATCATGGACTTCATCATGCCTGAGGCCTCAGCGACTGAGGCTACGGTGGCTACGGTGGTGTTCTTGGCCAGCGCAATCAGGGTGTTGCCCAGCGGGGTGATGGAGCCGCGCAGGGCCTGTGGGAAAATCACGTAGCGGGCGGTGGGGAGGAAGCCCAGGCCGATGGCGCGGGCCGCTTCAGCCTGGCCCACCGGTACGGTATTGACGCCGGAGCGAATAGCCTCACAGACGAAGGCCGCGTGGTAGATGGCAAGGACGATGACGGCGTAGATAAAGAAGTTCCACTCAAAGCTGGTTGCTAGTGAGAGCTGGAATTGGGTCCACACGCCCAGGATTGCCAGGGTCATCAGAATGGTCAGCGGGGTGTTGCGGACCAGGTGCACGTAGGCGGTACCCGCCCAGCGTAGGGAGGGCACAGGCGAGATACGCATAAGTGCTAGCAGGGAGCCGAGGACGAAAGATCCGATGGCTGCCCAGAAGGTCAGCTGGATGTTGGTCCAGAAGGCGCCGATGACGTCATAGGTGGCAAAGAGCGTGGAGAGCTGTTCAGAGAACGACATGAAAGCCTCCGATGGTTGAAAGATTGTGGTGTGGTGAAGGTGCGCTGGGCGTTGCGGCCTTATTTGGCGTCAACGGTGGCGCAGGCGTCGGTGAGGACGGGCGGGTTCAGCTCGGCGTTATAGGTGTAGTTAGCGGCACCTACGTTCTTTTTAATGGCTTCTTCCCAGGCGCCGGTGTCGACCATCTTGTTGATGGCTGCGTTGATGGCGGCGCACTTGTCGGAGCCCTTGGGCAGGCCGACACCGTAGTTTTCGGTGGAGAAGGTGTTGCCCACGAGCTTGAGTTCGCCCTGGTTGGCCTTGGTAGAGGCGAGACCTGCCAGGATGATGTCGTCGGTGGTCACAGCATCGACCATGCCGGCGTTGAGGGCGACGACGCAGTCAGAGTAGGAATTCTGCTGAACCAGCTGGACCTCTGATGAGTACTTGTCCTGGATCTTCTTTGCACTGGTTGAGCCGGTGACGGAGCACAGGTTCTTCCCGGCAAGGGATTCGGGGCCGGTGATGTCGGTGTTCTCTGCCTGGACCAGTAGGTCCTGGCCAGCGACGAAGTAGGGGCCGGCGAAGTCGACGGTCTTGAGTCGCTTTTCGGTGATGGAGTAGGTTGCAAAAATCATGTCTACCTGGTTGTTGGTGAGCATGTTTTCGCGGTTGGCACTGGGGGCTTCGACCCATTCGATCTGGTCTTCGGAGTAGCCGAGTTCAGCGGCAACGTAGCGGGCTACGTCGGTATCGAAGCCGGTGTAGTCGCGTCCGTCCTGGTAGCCCAGGCCTGGCTGGTCGTATTTGATGCCGATGCGGATGGTGTCTTCGCTGCCGGTAGCGGAGCAACCGGAGAGTGCGAGGACGCCGGTGGCGAGTAGGGCTGCGCAGGCTGCGGCCTTTGCTTTGGCGCGGGAGAGGTTCATGGCTGGTCGTCCTTAGTGACCTAGGATCTTACCCAGGAAGTCCTTGGCGCGGTCTGACTGGGGGTTGGTGAAGAACTGGTCGGGGGTGGCTTCTTCGACGATTTCGCCGTCGGCCAGGAAGACGATGCGGTCTGCTGCCTTGCGGGCGAAGCCCATTTCGTGGGTTACTACGATCATGGTCATGCCTTCGCGGGCGAGGGAGACCATGGTGTCGAGTACTTCGTTGACCATTTCGGGGTCAAGGGCGCTGGTGGGCTCGTCGAAGAGCATGACCTTGGGCTTCATGGCAAGCGCACGGGCGATAGCGACGCGCTGCTGCTGGCCGCCGGAGAGCTGGGCGGGCATCTTGGAGGCCTGGTTATCGACGCCAACCTTCTTGAGCAGGCTCATGGCCAGCTCTTCGGCTTCGGCCTTGCCCATACCGCGTACCTTGCGGGGACCTAGGGTGACGTTTTCGAGGATGGTCTTGTGGGCGAAGAGGTTGAAGGACTGGAAAACCATGCCGACTTCTGCGCGCAGGTTGGCGAGTTCCTTACCTTCTTCGGGCAGTTTTTTGCCGTCAATGGTGATGGTGCCGTCGGTGATGGTTTCAAGACGGTTGATGGTGCGGCAGAGGGTTGACTTGCCGGAGCCTGAAGGGCCGAGCAGGACGACAACCTCGCCCTTGCCGATGGAAAGGTTGATGTCCTTGAGGACGTGGTTCTCACCGTAGTGCTTGTTGACGTGGGTGAGCTGAACCAGTGCGTCAGTGGTCACTGGGCTTCCTCTCTTGTGGTGGATTCAGTGCGTGCGCCGGTAGCATTGAGGTGCTGTGGCACAAACCAAATGGTGTATGTGCCTTACCTTACCCCCTATAAGGTAAACAACTTGTTACACGGGGTGTCATGTTTTTGCAGTCATATTTGTTGGGTTTTGTTGAGGGGCGCTGGGCGAAAGGGCTTGGCTCCTGCGGGAGGACGGTATGAATTATCTACTGGTTGCGGTGACTTTTGTGGTGCTGGCGGCGGTGATGGCCGGGTGCGCGGTACTGGGTACTGACCGCTTGATTCCGGGGCGGAAGGCTATCGACGCGGTAAGCCAGGACGGTGTAGCGCTGGTTCCTGCCGCTGAGCCGCCCCTGATTCTTTCGGACCGCCCGGGCGCGGAGGAGCTGGAGCAGGTTCGTTTTGCTACCTCGGCCCTGGGCTATAACCGCGATGAGGTGGACGGCGTGCTGACCAAGGTAATCGCCGAGAACAGCCGCCTGCGGGCAGAACTTGAGGCCCTGCGCGGTGCTCGGAGTCAGGACGCCGCTACCGACCTTGGCGGGGAGGGCTAGGGGAGTGGGGCGTCCGTCCGCACCACAGCGCAGCGGGGTGCTTGACCGCACCGCTGCGACCCTGAGCGTGAGCGCCAGTCGGGGCCTGCTGTTCTTCACAAGCCTGCCCATCGGTCTGCGGGTAGCCCTGGTCTATGCTGCAAGCCGGTTCTGGGGCTGGTTTATTTTCTCAACCGTGGGCCTGCACCAGACCTTGAGCCCCTGGAAAAATACCTCGATGGGCTACCTGGAATTTGTCACTATTTGGGACGCCGACTGGTATGCCAAGATAGCTGCTGGCGGCTACCCTGAGGTTCTCCCCGTGGACGCCAACGGTCACGTTGCCCAAAACGAGTGGGCTTTCTACCCCCTCTACCCCCTGGTCAGCGGTGCCATTACGAGCGTGACCGGGCTGAGCTATCAGACGGTTGCCCCTACCGTTTCCCTGCTATTTGGCTTTGGGGCGGCCTGGTTTATCTACCGGCTCTTTGAAGCCAGCCTACAGGAGCGCGGGGCAGTGACCAGGGTCGCTACTGCCCACCGGGGCGCTGAGCTAGAGACAACCGCCCTGTGGGCAACCGCCGCCGTCAGCTTCTGTGCCGTTGCACCGATTCTGCAAACCGGCTATGCCGAGGCAACCGGCCTCTTCTTCCTGGCCTGGGCTCTGTTCTGGCTGGTGCAGCAACGCTATGTGCTTCTCCTCCTTCCGGCCCTTGGGGCTGCCCTGTCCCGCCCCGTAGGAGTGCCCCTGGGTGCTGTGGTTGGCATCTGGTGGTTAGTGTGCTGGGCTCAGCAGGCCCGCGCTGAAAACCTGCTGAGCGCTTTGAAAGCAACCGCCTCGCAACTTGCCTCCGCCCTCACCGTGTGTGCTTTCGCCTTTATCCACCCGGCCATTGCCTGGGCGTCCACCGGGCGTATCGACGCTTATACCGCGACCGAGGCGGCGTGGAGAGCTGGTGGGGAGCACATGCTGCCCTTTATGCCCTGGTACACCCAGAGTCAGCTCTACCTGGGGCAGGGGAGAGGCCCCCTCGTCCTTATCCTGCTACTGGGCACCTACCTGCTGGCCCTGCTGGCTCCCGTAACCCGGCGGGTGCTTCACCCGGCGCTCATCACCTGGTGTGCTGCCTACGCGGTGTATATGCTGGTCTTCTTCAACCCCCAGTCCTCCACCTTCCGCCTGCTGCTGCCCCTCTTCCCACTCCTGCTGCCCCTCGTTGCCCTATCCGCTTCGAGAGCCTACCGCTGGCTGCTGATTCTCAGCGGAGCAACCCTGCAGTTTGGCTGGGTCGGCTGGCTCTGGCACTGGAAGCAGCTACCCGGCGGCGGAGACTACCCGCCCTAAACCTGTAAGTTTCCACCCAAAAACGCCAGAAGTGAGCCGCTAAGCACTATGATTAAAAGAAGGTGAGACCGGCAACAGAAGCCGAGAGACCGCAGACCAACCCTCGTTGAAGGAGAACCAAGATGGCAGCTCAGAAACCACGCACCGGCGACGGCCCCCTCGAAATCGTGCGCGAAGGGCGCAGTATCGTCATGCGCATTCCCGTTGAAGGTGGCGGCCGCCTGGTTCTTGATATCACCGAAGAAGAAGTTGAAGCGATCCGCAAGTGCGTTGAAAACGTCTAAGCTTCGCTTCTAAGCCCGGCCCTTGCTCCGAACCTACCGGTTTGGGGTGAGGGCTTTAGCGTTTGTAGACCAGGTAGAGACCCTCGCCCGCGTGCACAAGGGAGACAAAAACATCGGCGGTGCAGGCCGCTACCTCATGTAAGACAGAGCGTACCGAAACGGTAATGGCATCGCGGGCCGTGGGGTTAGCAACAGCCCCTCCCACCAGCGGGTCATGCAGAATCAGGAGCCCGCCGGGTTCTAGGAGAGCCAGAGTATCGTAGACTAGCTGTTCAGCTAGCTGGCTACCGGCGTCTATAAAGGCCAGATCGTAGGAGGCTGCTGAGAGGCGGGGGAGTACCTCGGTAGCATCGCCGGTGATGACGCGCACCCGGTGGCTTTTATCAAGACCGGCAGCTACCAGCAGGGAACGGGTGGCCTGGCAACGAGTAGAGTCGATATCGATAGCTGTGAGTGCCGCACCGGGGGCCAGGCCTGTGAGCAGGGCAGCCGTAGCAACGCCGGCCCCGCAGCCGATTTCTACAGCGTGGTGGGCTTTGGTAGCGGCAGCGAGTACCGTGAGCAGGGAAGCTACCGACGGGGCGACGGGGGCGGCGTCCAACCGCTCGGCCCCAGCCCGGGCAGAAGCTACCGCCGGAGCCTCCAATGGGAACTCTTCAGCATAAACCCAGCTTCGAGCCTGTTCCTGAGTATTCACCTAGTACTTCACCTTCATATGAGTGCGCGCGGGAATGATTCTGGAAACATCTTAATCAACCCCGCTCGTTTTATGGGCGAACACTCGGGCTGAGCTGGTAATCTCTTTGTGTGTTTGGAATTAGCGGCCTCGAATTTATCGTTCTAGCGATTCTGGTGTTTGTTGTCATCGGGCCAGAACGCATGCCCGAATATGCCCAGCAGCTCAAAGACTTTATCAAGTGGGTTCGCCGTATGGCCTTTGATGCTAAGGACGACCTCAAAGAAACTCTCGGCCCCGACCTGGGCGATATCAACTGGCGCCAGTACGACCCCCGCCAGTACGACCCCCGCGTTATCGTGCGGGAGGCTTTTGCCGAGGACGACGAAGAGCGCCGCAAGGAACTTGAAGAAAAGGCGGCAGCTGCACCGGCTCCCTCTGTCAGTGTGCGCCTGCCCCGCGGCGCTTGGGCCCCCTTCGATACCGAGGCCACCTAAACTCTTTCTCCCGCCAAGGGGACCTGATGTTCAAAAAGGACCGCATACTATGCGGTCCTTTTGAAGTTTTGAGGTCCCCTTGGTCTGGGGCTAGACGGTAAAGGGCAGGGGGGCTCCCGCTAGTCCGCGCGGACGGTGGGTTAGGGCCCGGGCGGTTTTGACCAGCTCCTGGGCCGCAGCGGTCTTGGGCGCACCCCAGACAACCGGGGTGCCGGCGTCCCCGCCCTCGCGCAGGGCAACCTCGAGCGGTACCGACCCCAGTAGGGGCACCTCGTAGCCCAGAGCCCTGCCCAGGGACTCGGTGAGGACGGCCCCGCCCCCTTCTCCGAAGAGGGGCAGGGTGCTGCCGTCCGGCAACTGCAGGGCGGCCATATTTTCTAGCACCCCGATCACCTTCTGTTCGGTCTGCAGGCTGAGGGTACCGGCCCGCTGGGCCACGTCCACGGCGGCCAGCTGCGGGGTTGAGACCAGAAGAATCTCGGCGTGGGGCAGCAGCTGGGCCATTGAAATCGCGATATCGCCGGTGCCCGGGGGCAGGTCGAGGAAGAGCACATCTAGGTGACCGAAGTGCACGTCGGTGAGGAACTGCTCCAGGGCCCGGTGTAGCATAGGGCCGCGCCAGGCGACCGGCTGGTCGGGCTTCACGAACATACCGATAGAAATTACCTTGATGACACCGCCACCTGAAGGGGCTTCAACCACCGGCGGAATAATCATGTCGTCCATGCGGGTAGGGCCAACGGTAATGCCCAGCAGCCCGGGAATCGAGAACCCGTGCACATCGGCGTCAATAATGCCAACGCTCAAACCCATGGAGGCACAAGCCGCTGCTAGGTTAGCGGTCGCAGAGGACTTGCCAACCCCGCCCTTACCCGAAGCTACCGCAAAGATACGGGTCAGCGAACCGGGGGCAGTAAAAGGATTCTGCTTGGTGTGGCCAAGGCGCTGGCGCAGGGTAGCGCGCTGATCCGGGCTCATATAGCTAATCTCAAGCTGCACCTCGCTCACCTGCTCCAGGGCAGAGACCGCAGCGCGGACGTCCGCCTCAATCGTCGAACGCAGGGGGCAGCCCTCAATAGTCAGGAGCACCCTGATATCGGCGACCGAACCGGTCAGCTCAGCCCGGTCGACCATACCCAACTCGGTGATGGGCTGGCGCAGCTCAGGGTCAATAACGGTAGCAAGAGCTGCAAGCAGCTCCTCATTCAGGTGTGATGTCTGCATGGGGTAAATCGCCTACTCAAACGAGCGGTCGATGTCCTTTACCTTCTTCTTCTTACGCATTTTCGGGTGGTCATCGCTCAGCTCATCAAAAGCACTGGTCACAGGCTGGGCGGCAGCGGGATCAAAAGGCTTGGTAGCTTCGGGTGCCCCAGGCTCATTCGCCTTAGCTGCCAGGGCCTCAGCTCGGGCGAAGAGCTCCTCCTGGCGGCGCTGCACCTCAGCGAGCTCGTCCATAATGTCGCGCATCTCGCCGCGCACAAAGTCACGGGTGGCAACCTCACGCAGGGTAATACGCAAGGAGGCAATCTCGCGGGTCAGATACTCGGTCTCTTCGAGGTTACGCTGGTCGCGCTGCCTGTCCTGGCGGGCAACCACGCGGTCGCGGTCGTCCTGCCGGTTCTGCGCCAGAAGCAGCAGGGGAGCCGCATACGAAGCCTGCAAAGAGAGCATCAGCGTGAGCAGGGTAAAGTTCAGCGAACGGGGGTCAAACTGAAGTTCCTCAGGCGCCAGAGTATTCCAGCCTAGCCAGAGGGCACAGAAAATCGTCATCCACAGCAAAAACTGCGGGGTACCCATAAAACGCGCAATTTTTTCGGTCATTTGACCGAAAGCATCGGGGTTAGGGCTCAGCTGAAAGAGCGGCCGCCGCTTCTTCTGCTGCGGGGTCCCAAGAGTCTGCGCTGAATCGTTGCGCTCGCGTGCATCACTCAAAGCGGCGGCCTACCTTTCGAATTGGGGTTCCATCGTCATAGGTGCGCCAGTCATCGGGCAGCATCTCATCGAGCACGTCATCCACGGTGACCGCCCCAACCAGGCGGTCGTGGTCGTTGACCACCGGGATGATGGTCAGGTCGTAGGTTGCTAAGATGCGGGTTACTTCTGCGATGCTGGCAGCGTCGGTGACCGGCTCAATGGAGGTGTCGATAATGTTGCCCACCTGTTCGCTGGGGGAGTGGCGCAACAGCCGTTGCATGTGCACAATGCCCAGGTACTTGCCGGTAGGGGTTTCAAGGGGCGGACGCGTGACCATAACCGCCGCTGCCATAGCAGGGGAGATTTCCTCCTGGCGGATATGGGCCAGGGCCTCAGCTACGGTTGCTTCGGGCGAAAGAATGATTGGTACCGGGTTCATGAGCGAACCGGCGGTACCCTCCTCGTATTCGAGCAGGCGGCGCACGTCGTCCGAATCTTCGGGGTCCATCAGGGTTAGCAGCTCTTCACGCTGGGTGTCTGAGAGCTCACCCAGAAGGTCAGCGGCGTCGTCCGGCTCCATCTCCTCCAGGACGTTAACCGCTCGCTCCACCTCAAGGTGGGACAGAATCTGCACCTGGTCTTCTTCGGGGAGCTCCTGCAGCACGTCCGCTAGACGTTCGTCCTGGAGCTCCTGGGCCACCTCAACCATGCGCTTATCGGGCATCTCGTGAATAGCGTCTGCCAGGTCAGCGGGGTTGGAGTCTTCGTGGCTTGCCACAAAGGCGGTTGCTGCCTGCGGCTCAAAATCTGTGGAGAGAATGACCTCGTCCCAGTCCACAATCAGGGTTTCCTTGCGGCGGCGCATCAAGCTAGTGTGGCCGCGCGAAATAAAGAGCTCAGAAATAAACCAGTCGCCGTTGCGGCGCTGCTCCATCGCAACGTCCTCAATCTGAGCCCTACCCGACCCATCGCGCAGCTGCACCTTGCGGTCAAAGAGCTCACCGACCACCAGCGCCTCAGAACCGCGCTGTTCAAAGCGGCGCAGGTTCACCAGACCGGTCAGAATCACCTGGGTGGAGTCGATACTGGTCACGCGAGTCATGGGCACGAAGATGCGCTTCTTACCCAGAATCTCGATGACGATACCCACCACAACGGGCTCCTTGAGTTTGGCCAAAGACCCCACCGCGTTGAACTGGGTGAAACCGCTTTTCAGCACCACCACATCGCGCAGACGGCCCAGGCGGTCGCCGTGGGGGTCAAAAACATCAAGGCCCAGAAGGCGAGCGATAAAAATCTTGTTCGGTACGTTACTCACAGTTATCAAGGGTACTCGCCCCAGCCCAGAGCTGCCACCGGTTGCCAGCACAATGAGAATCACCCTGCTTAGTTCACCTGTGGCGATACCCCGGCATGCTCCCAGCAAACTCCCTGCACTTTGCGAAAAAATAGGGGCATGGATCAACTCAAAGCACCTCCCGCACTGGCCATGGCAGACGGCACCCATCTACCTCCTGGCGAGCTGGTAGCCACCTTCACCGACCGTAAAGAGGTCAACAAGGCTATCGAATTTCTTGCCAGCCAGAAGTTCCCCGTGCACTCCCTCTACGTAGTGGGCCGGGACGTGCAGCAGGTTGATTACATTACCGGTCAGGCCACCTACCCTCGGGCGGCCCTCGGCGGCGTCTTCCAGGGCCTGAGCCTCGGCGCCCTAGTTGCTCTCTTCAACGCCGTGATCACCCAGACCTCGATCCTGGCCAACTTCCTGAGCATCGTGCCCCTGGCTATTGCTTTCTGCATGATTTACGCAATTATCGTTGCTTCCCGCACCAAGGGCCGCGGAATCCGTACCCGCACCCAGATGCTACCCCAGCGCTTTGACCTGATGGCTATTCCCGCCACGGCCCAGACAGCCCGGCACCTGCTGCGCGTGACCGTCCAGCCCGGTGGCACCCACAGCGGAGTGCACGGCCCCGGGGCCCACCCCTTTGCCCAGAACGGGCAGACCTCAAGCCCCTACGTGCACCCCGGCATGAGCCAGGCCAACCACCAGGGTTACGCGGCCCAGCAGCCCCAGGGCGCCCCGAGCGGCCAGCAGACGCAGAACGGCCAGCAGGCCCCCCAATGGTTCGACCCCTCAGCCCCCTCTCCCAAGCAAGAGCAGGCCCCCGAACCCTTCCTCCCCGGCTTTAACCCTGCCGACCAGAAGCAGGACCAGGCACCGGATGCCGAGCAGCGTCCGTCCGCTCCCGTCTTTACTCCTCCCGCTGAAACTAACCGCGACGGCTCGAAGGCCGCCGGTAAGTTCGGTCTGCGCGTGGAGTCCCCCGAAGAATTTGAGCAGATGGTCCGTAAGGCTCCCGAGCCCCCCGCCACCAACGAGCGTATCGAAGCAATCCGCGCTGAAAAGGGCGAGCAGCGCTACGGCCTGCGCGTGGAGTCCCCCGAAGAATTTGAGGCAACCATCCGCAAGGCCCCCGAAACGGCAGAGGCCCAGCAGGAACCGCAGAAGGACGGCCAATGACCCCCGACCAGAAACTCGCCACCCGCTTTGAAGAACTCATCGGCTACATCGGCGAGAACAACCAGCACCTCATTATCGAATTCCTCACCGGCGACTTTCAGCTCACCCTACCCAACGGTGCGGTAAAAACCGCCCAGGAATGGATTGACGATCTCGACGAAGACCTCTTCGACCTCGACGAGGCAACCCTTGAAGATATCGCCACCACCGCAGGGGAAGAAACCGGCTCGGCTACCGCCCAGGTACAGCTGGTAGGAACTGCCTACGAACAGGACGTCACTGGCCCCCACCGTTTCGAGGCTACCTTCATCTGGACCTTCTCAGACTGGTTCATCAAGTCTATGAAAATCACCCGCGTCTAAACTGCGAATACTAACGAAAACCCCGCCTGCTCTGGAAGAGAGCAGGCGGGGTTTCGTTCTGCAGTTGGGAGGCCAGTTCATCAGGGCGGGTGGAGCATGCAGAACCCCTAACGAACTAAGACCGCAAGCTCCTGCCTAGCGGGAGTTCTCCGCCATCCAAGCTTCGATACCCTCAACGGTGCGGGGTAGGGCGGCAGAAAGGTTCTCGTTGCCGTCCTCGGTGACCAACACGTCGTCCTCGATACGGATACCGATGCCGCGCAGCTCCTCGGGGATAGAGAGGTCTTCTTCCTTGAAGTAGAGACCGGGCTCAATGGTGAAGACCATGCCGGGCTCGATGATGCCCTCCATGTAGAGCTCGTTCTTGGCCTGGGCGCAGTCGTGCACGTCGAGGCCCAGGTGGTGGCTGGTGCCGTGGGGCATCCAGCGGCGGTGCTGGCCGCCCTCAGCCGACAGGGAAACCTCGGCAGAGACAGGCAACAGGCCCCACTCGTATAGGCGGGTCGCTAGAACCTGCATGGCAGCGTCATGAACCTCATGGAACTTCTTCCCCGGCACCGCAACCTTAAAGGCAGCATCTGCTGCTTCGAGCACAATGTTATAGGCCTTAGCCTGAATCTCGGAGAACTTGCCGTTGACCGGGAAGGTGCGGGTGACGTCCGCGGTATAGAGGGTATCGTCCTCAACGCCGGCATCGAGCAGCAGCAGCTTACCCTCATCGACGGTGCCGTTATTGCGGATCCAGTGCAGGATAGTTGCGTTGTTACCGCAGGCTGCGATGGTGTCGTAGCCCAGGTCGTTACCCTCAACACGGGCCTTGGCGAAGAAGGCGGTCTCGACCACGCGCTCGCCGCGGCGGTGGGCAACAGCTGCGGGCAGGGCCTTGACGACCTCAGCAAAACCGTCGATAGTCAGGTCAACCGAGCGGCGTAGGTTCTCCACCTCAATGGCGTCCTTGACCAGACGAGCCTCAGATAGGGCCTCGGTCAGGGCAGCGTCGAGCTTATCTGACTCTTCTAGATCAACAGAGGTGTTGTAGCGGGAGGTATCGACCAGGGCGTCGACATTCAGGTCAACGTTGCGCACCAGACGGATGCGCACGCCACCCAGGGCCTCGGGGCCAGCGTTCTTGGTGATAGCTACCTCAAGCTCGCCCAGGTCTTTGGTACGCAGACCGTACTCGGCACCCAGTGATTCGAGGGTGGGGCGGGGGCCAATCCAGAACTCCCCGTAGCGGGGGTCGCGGTAGAACCTCTCGGTATCGCGGCCTGCCAGGGGGCGGAAGTAGAGGGTGACCTCGTGGTTTGATCCGTTGTCGCCCTGGCCCTCTTCAACGGGCTCAAACACGAGCACGGCGTCCGGCTCGTGGTCCAGGCCCAGGCCGGTCTGATGGGCGAAAGCTGAGTGGGGGCGGAAGCGGTAGTCGGTGTCGTTTGAACGCACCTTGAGGGGGCCAGCAGGCAGAACCAGGCGCTCGCCGGGGAAGAGCGCAGAAATCTTGGCGCGGCGCTCAGCGGCAAAGTCAGCTACGCGGGCGCGGGCCGGGAGATCATCGGACGCCGGTGCCCAGTTAGCTGCCATAAAGTCAGTAAAAGCGCTGGACTTGGGGGCAGCAGAGCGGTTGGTGACGCGCTCTTCGATGGGCTGGTCGTCGCCCGGGGTGGGGGTGTTATCGCTAGTAGTCATGCCTACCAGTCTAGTGAGCCGGGTAACGGCGCGTCTACCTGAAGATAGTAGCGCCGATACTTAAGGGCGGCTAACGGTTGCTACCTGTTACGGACGGACCACCGCAGGTAGTCTGGTGCTATGTATGACCTGCACACCCACTCCCGCATTTCTGATGGTACCCAGCCGGTAGCCGAGCTGGTCGCCGATGTAGCTGCCGCCGGGCTCACCGGCTTCGCCCTGACCGACCACGACACCACCGCCGGCTGGGCCGAGGCCCAAGAGACAGCCGGACGCCTGGGGCTAGACTTCCTGCCCGGCATGGAAATCTCGTGTTCGGCTCAGGGGGTGAGCATCCACCTGCTCTCCTACCTGCACGACCCGGCCAACAAAGCCCTCTTAGCTGAAATTAATCGCGCCCGCGACTCCCGGGTAGGCCGTGCCCAGCACATGGTTGAAAGACTCGCCGAAGACTACCCAATTACCTGGGAGACCGTTCAGGAACAGGTACACGAGGGCGCGACCGTAGGCCGCCCCCACATTGCAGATGCCCTGGTGGCCCTCGGCGCAGTAGCCAACCGCTCAGAAGCCTTCGAAACTATCTTGACCACCCGCTCAAAATACTATGTACCCCATTACGCCGTGAACCCGGTGAAGGCTGTTGAACTGGTGCGTGCTGCAGGAGGCGTACCGGTTATGGCCCACCCCAAGGCGTCCGCCCGCGGGAAACTCGCCAGCAACGAAACCATCTACACCATGATCGAGGCAGGGCTGGCCGGCTTTGAGGTCTATCACCGCGACAACCCCGAAGAAGGCCGCGCCTGGCTACTCGACACCGCAGCCACACACGACCTACTCGTCACCGGATCATCCGACTACCACGGCGCAGGCAAACCCAACCGCCTGGGCGAAAACACCACGCCCGGTGAGACAGTTGAGAGGATTCGTGAGATGTCTCGGGCATAAGGGGAGGGCAGACGCGCCAGCCGGCGGCTGGCTCGGGGCTGGCGTGAATCATGGCGAGCGCCCCGGCGCGAGCCATGAGAGGGTCGCCGCCGGGGCGCGTCTGCCCGAACCGTATTTAGATCGATACTGAGCGCTTGAGCCAGAAGGTAGCTGACCCGGGCACGGCACCTGCGGCGAAAGCGTCCGCGGCACCGGGGGTAGAGCCCAGCACGAACTCGGCGTCAGCCAGGTCAGCTGGCAGGGGAGCGGACTCGGTGCTGAAGTTGGTCAGATTGACCCAGCCGCCGGGGCGCTCAAAAGCCAGCAGGTCAGCCGAATCAGTGGCGAGCCAGGTCAGTTCCTCAGCGCCCTGGAGCTGACGGCGGGCGGCCAGGGCTGCCCGGTAGAGATTGAGAGTGGAGTCTTCCAGCTGGTCCTCAACGGCTACAGCGTAGTCGGCGAACCAGGCCGGCTGGGGCAGGTGCGGTGCTGCCGGCCCAAAGCCGAAGGAGGGGCCGTCCGCCTCCCAGGGCAGGGGCACACGGCAGCCGTCGCGCCCGACGTTGATGCCGGGGGAGTTGAAGAAGGTGGGGTCCTGTCGGTCTGCGTCGGGAATCTCGGCAACCTCGTGCAGGCCCAGCTCTTCACCCTGGTAGAGGTAGGCCGACCCAGGCAGAGCTAACTCGAAGAGGGTAGCGGCGCGGGCACGGGCTGAACCCAATTCCCGGTCAAGTTCCTCGGCTGGGCCCCCGGCCAGCAGCCACTCGTGGCCTACCTTCTCGTTGGTCTTACCCTCTACGAAGGGCAGGCCGTAGCGGGTGGGGTGGCGCACCACGTCGTGGTTGGACAGCACCCAGGTACTCGACGAACCGGATTCGGCTGAGAGTTCCAGGTTCTCAGCCACAATCTTGCGGAACTCGCCCGCCTCGAAGCGGGCGGTGAGCAGGTCAAAGTTAAAGGCCTGGCCCAGGCCCTGGGCGGACGCGTAGGCGGGGCGGCGGTCGCGCTCCACCCAGGCCTCTGCCACGGCGGTGCGGGGCGGGGTGTATTCGTTGAAAACGGCCCGCCATTCCTTATAAATCTCGTGCACATCATCGCGGTCCCACATGGGGTGAGTGCCGTCCTTGGGCATAGCGTCGAGTTCTGCCTGGCTGGGTAGCACCTCGGGCAGGTCCTTGGCGATACCGTGGGCCACGTCAATGCGGAAACCGTCCACACCGCGGTCAGCCCAGAAGCGGAAAGTTTCTTTAAAGTCTTCGTGGACCTCGGGGTTGTGCCAGTTCAGGTCGGGCTGCTCAACGGCGAAGTTGTGCAGGTACCACTGGCCGTCGCCCACCGGCTCCCAGGCAGGGCCGCCGAAGATGGAGGTCCAGTCAGCCGGGGGCAGCTCGCCCTTCTCGCCCAGGCCGTCACGGAAGATATAGCGGTCACGGGCCGCTGACCCAGGTGCGGACGCCAGGGCCTCCTGGAACCAGACATGCAGGTTGGAGGTATGGTTGGGCACCACATCAACAATGAGCTTCAGGCCCGCTGCATGCAGGGTGCTGGCCATCTCATCGAAGTCAGCCAGGGTACCAATTTTCGGGTCGACGTCGCGGAAATCATCGACATCGTAGCCACCGTCAGCCAGGGCCGAGGGGTAGAAAGGGGAGAGCCAGACGGCATCTACACCCAGCTTCTTGAGGTAGGGAACTTTGGCCGTGATCCCCTTGAGGTCGCCAATCCCGTTGCCGTCGGCGTCCGCAAAGGAGCGGGGGTAAATCTGGTAGACCACGGACTGACGCCACCAGGTGGGGTCGTCGGCTGCCGGAACCAAGAGGTTTGAATCGCTCATCGTTGAACCTTTCACGGAAGAAACTGTAGGGCAGGGCACCTGCCCCTGCCCACCAGCCTACGCCCCGGCGTCCGCATGCAGGGATGAGAAGAAGCTAGACGGAAAAATTGCCCAAAGCTGGCGCGACAAGAGCAAGAAAACAGGTGTAGAGGGTTGCGTCGAATAAAAATCGGGGTAGAGTGGACCGAATAACCTTTTAAAATAGGCTAAGACTATGCAAAAATCAGCTTTTGGCGAAAAGTCCTGCCCCCAAAGGTCATATCTTCTAAATCTTCTAGAGTGGGAACCATGCGCTTTCTTAACGAAATGACTCCCACCACAGACCTGACCTACAACGACGTGTTCATGGTTCCCTCCCGCTCCGGGGTAGGTTCCCGCATGGGCGTAGACCTCTCCACCGCCGATGGAACCGGCACCACCATCCCCCTGGTCATCGCCAATATGACCGCTGTTTCCGGCCGTCGCATGGCCGAAACCGTTGCCCGCCGTGGTGGCATCGCCATCATTCCCCAGGACGTTCCCACCGACATCGTCGCCGAAACCATCAAGCGGGTCAAAAACTCCCACCTGATTTTCGACACCCCCATCACCGTCAAACCCCACCACACCGCAGGCTACGTGCGCCACCTGCTGCCCAAGCGCGCCCACGGGGCGGCTATCGTTGTGGACGGCGAGACCCCCATCGGCGTCATTACCCCCAAGGACCTACGCGGGGCAGACAACTTTGACCAGGTGCAAGACCTCATGAGCACCGAACTGCTCACCCTGCCCGATACCGTCACCCCGCGTGAAGCCTTCGATATTCTGCATGAGAAGTCCCGCAAGGTTGCCCCCGTTGTGGACGCCGACGGCAAGCTGGTCGGCGTGCTGACCCGTTCAGCCGCCTTGCGTGCCAGCCTCTACGAACCGGCTACTGACGCCAACGGCAAGCTCCGCATCGGCGTTGCCATCGGCATCAACGGTGACGTAGCAGGTCGTGCCGCCGCCCTCATCGAGGCTGGTGCCGACGTGCTCGTGGTCGACACCGCCCACGGCCACCAGGAAACCATGATCGAGGCCCTCAAGAAGGTCAAGGCCCTCAACCCCTCCATCCCCGTAGCCGCCGGTAACGTGGTCACCGCCGCGGGCGTCCGCGACTTGGCAGAAGCAGGAGCCGACATCATCAAGGTCGGCGTTGGCCCCGGCGCCATGTGCACCACCCGCATGCAGACAGGCGTGGGCCGCCCCCAGTTCTCCGCCGTGCTGGAATGCGCCGCCGAAGCCAAGAAACTGGGCGTACACGTCTGGGCGGACGGCGGCATCAAGGACCCCCGTGACGTCGCCCTGGCCCTGGCCGCCGGTGCCTCCAACGTCATGGTCGGTTCCTGGTTCGCGGGCACCTACGAGTCACCCGGCGACGTACTGCAGGACGCCGACGGCCGCCTCTACAAGGAATCTTTCGGCATGGCCTCCCGCCGCGCGGTCATCAACCGCAACTCCAAGACCGCAGCCTTTGAAAAGGCCCGCCGTGAAATGTTCGAAGAGGGCATCTCATCAGCCCGAATCTACCTGCCCGAGGGCCGTGGCGGCGTAGAAGACCAGATCGACTCGATTATCTCGGGCGTCCGCTCATCCTTCACCTACGCCGGTGCTGCCTCCATCGAGGAGTTCGCCGAGCGAGCCGTGGTGGGTATCCAGTCAGCTGCTGGCTACGCAGAAGGCCAGGCCCGCGCCACCCGCTAGGGTAAGGTGACTTGTTCACTGGCGGTTCCGCATGCTCACGCTCGCTGCGACCCTCTCGCCTGGTTCGCTTCGCTCACAAGGCGATTCACGCCAGCCGCCGAGCCAGCAGCTTCGCTGTGAGCATGCTTCACCTCCATCAATGAATAAGCTCTTGTGAGTACCATTTAAATCAGAAATGACCAGCTAGTTGCTGGTCATTTCTGATTTAAATAGTACCTAGGGGTTAGCTGTTGCTGCCCTCTACCCGGCGGGTGCGGCGGCGACGGCGGCGCTGGCCCTCACTCTGCTGGCTACCTTCAGCCGCTTCAACAGGCTTTTGCTGGCGCTGCCGGCGGGCCGGACGCTCCTGCCCGGCTTCCCCCTCAACCCGGCGGGTGCGGCGACGGCGCGGCTTGGACTCAGCCTCCTCGCTCTGACCGCCACGCTGCTCATCGCGCTTCTCAGCCCTGCCCCCACCGCCAGAGCGTGAGCCCTCGCGGCGCGGAGAACGGGAGCCCGAACGTCCGCGACGATCCCCGCGACCACCGCGCTCCTGGCGCTTCTCACGAGCCGGGGTACCACCAAAGTCCTCAGCGTCTTCAGCCTGCAGACCGGCTGCGGTGCGCTCCTCCTTGGGCAGACGACCCTTGGTTCCCTTGGCAATGCCCAGGTCAGTGAAGAGGTGGGGGGATGAAGAGTAGGTTTCAACCGGCTCATCTACGCCCAGCTCCAGGGCCTTGTTGATGAGCTTCCAGCGGGGCACGTCCTCCCAATCCACCAGGGTAACGGCAGTGCCTTCCTTCTCCGCGCGGCCGGTGCGGCCCACACGGTGCAGGTAGGTCTTTTCGTCCTCGGGGCACTGGTAGTTGATGACGTGGGTGACGTCCTCAACGTCAATGCCGCGGGCGGCCACATCGGTTGCAACCATAATGTCAATCTTGCCGTTGCGGAAGGCACGCAGGGCCTGCTCACGCGCCCCCTGGTTGAGGTCGCCGTGAATAGCGCCGACCGCAAAACCTCGGGCGGTCAGCTCATCAGAGAGCTTGGCAGCGGAGCGCTTGGTCTTGGTGAAAATGACGGTGCGGCCCCGACCCTCGGCGCGCAGAATACGGCCGACCAGTTCGTCCTTATCGAGGGGGTGGGCCCGGTAAATAACCTGGCGAATCGAGGCCTTGGTCATGGTCTCTTCTTCGCCGGATTCAGCGCGGATGTGCATGGGGCGGCTCATGTAACGGCGGGCCATGGTCAGGACGGGCCCGGGCATGGTCGCCGAGAAGAGCATGGTCTGGCGCACTTCGGGAACGGCTGAGAGAATACGCTCCACATCGGGCAGGAAGCCCAGGTCAAGCATTTCGTCGGCCTCATCGAGCACCACAATCTTAATCTGGGTTAGATTGAGGTACTTCTGGCGGTGCAGGTCAATCAGGCGGCCCGGGGTGCCCACAACCAGCTCAACCCCCTTTTGTAGTTCTTTGACCTGGGTGTCGTAGGGGCGGCCGCCGTAGAGGGTAGCTACTCGCACACCGCTCTTTGAGGCAGCAACAGAGAGGCTATCGCCCACCTGGATAGCCAGTTCGCGGGTGGGAACGATAATCAGGGCCTGGGGGGCACCGGGGGTGGGAAGCTGCTTGAAGGCGTCCGAACCCGGGACAGCAAGGCTCTGCAGGGCAGGCAGACCAAAGCCCAGGGTTTTACCGGTACCGGTCTTAGCCTGACCGATGATGTCCTGGCCAGACAGGGCCACCGGCAGGGTCAGGGCCTGAATGGGGAAGGGGGAGACGATGCCCTTCTCGGCGAGGGCATCGGCAATGTCTTGGCGCACGCCGTAGTCGGCGAAAGTTTTAGTGGTATCAGGGTTAGTCACGAATCGTGTTCCTTATAGAGTGAGGCCCCGGCCCGGGGCAAACGAGGAAGCCGATCGTGGGTTTTCATGCAGCAAAGAAGCTCTATCAACCGCCGGGCGGACGCTTGCAGGGCGTTGGGCGGGAGAGCTAAAGGCAGGTGAGTCTATACGGATGGTACGACCGGGCAACCAAATAACTTCTTTATTCTACCGCCAAGTGCCGTAAATGTAAGAGGGGCCCCGGGAGTTTTGCGTCAAACTCCCGGGCCCCTCTGGCTGAGTAAGCCCGGTGTTACTGGCCGATACCGAAGCCGATGCGGTGCTTGGTTTCAGCGCCCAGCTCGACATAGCCGATGTTAGCTGCCGGAACCAGGGTAGTGGAGCCCTTAGAATCAGTCAGTTCCAGGATGCCGCCCTGTTCAAGAGCCGCAGCGACCTTGGCGCGGACGTCTGAGGCGGTTTCGTCGGTGTCGATGACGACCTGGCTGGGCACGTTGAGTACACCAATCTTAATTTCCATGAGGTTTCCTTTCGATGGTTCCCTACCTGGTTGCAGGGGGTCTCTGCCCACCAGTCTACGTGAGTAAGGGTAGGAAAGGGGCGGGGTTTCGGTCTGAGCTGACAGGGTAGAGAAAGGCTGCAACAGCAGGGGAGCGCTACTCCCAATCCTCGTCGATGATGGAGATGCCGCCCCAGGCCAGACGGAAGACTGCGCGCTCAGCCATTGCAAGCTGCTGGGGTGAGGCATCGGTGCCGATGACCATGTGGGCAGCTGCCTGCACCATGCCGGTGAGCATGCGGGCCGTCATCAGGGCCTCTTCAAAGGGCATACCCGCATTGGGTGCTAGTACCTCGGCGATTCGCCTGGCGATAGTAATGTGCATGTTTTCGGTGCGTTCTTGCACCGCGTAGTCGTTCTGAATGTCGGATTCAAAGATGACGCGGTAGCCTGCCACATTGGTGCGAGCAAAGCTGAAGAAGGCGCCGATGACGCACTCCACACGTTCGCGGTTGACCTTGGTGGCATAGAGGGGCTGCACCAGCTGGGTCATGAGGTTATTGATTTGTTCATCGAGCACGGCCAGGTAGAGGTCACGTTTGCCGGTGAAATGCTGATAGAGCACGGGCTTGGTCACATTAGAGGCGGTGGCGATGTGGTCCATGGTGGTGGCGTGGTAGCCCTGGGAAGCAAAAACACGCACGGAGTTGCCGATGAGCTGCTGGCGGCGCAGGTCTTTGGGCAGGCGGGAGGCCCCGGACGGGTCGATGGGGGCGCCGGGACCGGAGTCAGCTGAAAATATGGTGGTAGACATCGTTGCGGCCGAACCTTTGGGGTGGTGGGCGGACGGGGGCGCGGCTGGTGGGGTGCCTGCCTGCTAGGAGGCGTCGGTTTGGGGCTCGGCCTCTTCGGGGGTTTCTTGCACTTCAATACCGTAGAGGGCTTCGAGGGCCGCTACATAGTCGTCTACCCGGCCTTCGCGTGCCATGTCTCGGGCGCGGACGGTCGGGGTGTGCAGGAGGGACTTGACCATGCGGCGCATTGCGAGTTCAAGCTGTTCAGTTGCTGCGGTGCACCCGTACTGGTTGTGCACTTTAGCTAGCTCGGCGTCGAGTACGCTCATGGTGTGTTGTCTGAGAGCAACAATAGCAGCGTCGACGCTGCGGGCTTTCTCTTTAATGGAGAATTCTGCGGCGGCTTCGTCCACAATTGTGCGGGCAGTGTGCACGGACTCTACGGTCTCTTCGGGGGCGGCCAGGCGCACCGATTCGAGGGTAATGAGTTCTACCTCGGGTAGGTCTGCTACCTCGGGGGCGAAGTCGCGGGAGAGCGCTAAATCAAGGATGACGCGCTTGCCGGCGGGGATTTCGATGGGGAGCATGGGGGAGGCACCGCCCGAGCAGCCGATGATGATATCGGCCGCTGCCATCTGCTCGTGCAGTTCCCCGTGGGGCACTGCCTGCACCCCGCGTTTGTCGGCAAAAGTGGCTGCACGATCTGAGCGGGAGTATATCCAGATATCGGTTGTCCCCCGAGAGTGCAGGGCAGCTACAGTGGCCCCGGCGTAGGCGCCGGTGCCAAAGACCAGAACCCGACGCTTCTCCCAGGTTTTGTCGGCGATGTCATCGGCCATATCTAGGGCAACCGACACGATGGAGCGGCCCCGGGAGCCTAGCATGGTTTGCTGGCCGACCCTGCGGGCGGTTTGGGCGCCGTGTTCAAAGAGGCGCACCAGGTTGCCGGTGGCTCGTCCTTGTTCCTGGGAGAGAGACAGGGCGCGGCGCACCTGGCCGGTGATTTCGCGTTCACCCACAACGGCCGACTCTAGGCCTGATGCCACAGTAAAGAGGTGGTGGGCTGCATCGGTATTCACCAGCACATCAAAGCTGTTCTCTACCAGGTCATAGGAAAGCCCGGACCGCTGGGAGATCAGGTCAAAGATGTGCTCTGAGGCGGTAGCAACATCGTTGGCGATGTTCTGGTCGGTTGCCCCCGGCTTGCTGGGGATCTCTGCGTAGAGCTCTAAGCGGTTGCAGGTAGACAAAATCACCTCACCACGAATGCCGGTGCGTTCAAGATCTCGGTGGATTTTCTCAACGCCTTCGCTGAGGTAAGCCACGGTGGTGAGGTCGACGGAGCGATGCGATGCTACAAGGCTGAAAATAGTCACGACGGCTCTATTATAGACAGCTCCCTATTGGGGGTCTGGTGACAGGTTGTCTCTAAAGTTGTGCTTTAAACTTGGCAGAATGGTGTATATGAGTCAGACCGTGTCATCAGCGCTGCGCCAGCGCCCCCTGCTCACCGACGAGCAGCTTGCCCACCTGCCCGCTACCCACCCCCTGAAGACCGCCGGTACTGGCGAGTCAGCCATGATTCGCACCCTGACCGGGCGCGAAGCCGAGCACGCCCCGGTCTGGTTTATGCGCCAGGCAGGACGCTCCCTGCCCGAGTACCGCGAAATTCGCGAGGGAATTCCCATGCTGGATTCCTGCCTCAACCCTGAGCTGGCCGCAGAAATTACGGTTCAGCCGGTGCATCGCCACAAGGTCGATGCCGGTATCTTCTTCTCGGATATCGTCATCCCCATGAAGCTAGCTGGCGTGGGAGTCGATATCGTTCCCGGGCGAGGTCCCGTGCTCGATGCCCCCGTCCGCACCCTCGACGATATTAATAACCTGCCCGAACTCGAAGACTCAGCCCTCGACCCCATTCGAGAAGCCGTTGCTCTGACCGTTGAGAAGCTAGGTTCCACCCCACTCATCGGCTTTGCCGGTGCCCCCTTCACCGTGGCCGCCTACATGGTAGAGGGCGGGCCCTCCCGCGACCACCTGCGTCCGCGCACCATGATGCACTCCGACCCCGAAGCCTGGGCGGCCCTGGGCGCCTGGGCCGCCCGCACCTCAGCCCAGTTCCTGGCAGCCCAGATTGAGGCGGGTGCCTCAGCCGTGCAGCTCTTCGACTCCTGGGCAGGGTCCCTGGGTGAGGCCGACTACCGCCGCTTCGTTATGCCCCACTCCGCAGCTACCCTCGCTGCCGTTGAACACTACGGGGTGCCCCGCATCCACTTTGGTACCGGCACCGCCGAACTGCTGCCCGCCATGCTTGAAGCCGGGGCCGACGTCATCGGCGTTGACTACCGCCTGCCCCTCTCCGAAGCCCAACGCCGTTTGGGCGGGGGTATAGTGCTACAGGGCAATATCGACCCGGCCCTACTTGCCTCGGGCTGGGATGCCCTCGCCGCCCATACCGATGCGGTTCTTGAAGAAGGACGCTGCGCCCCGGCCCACGTGGTTAACCTGGGGCACGGGGTGCCCCCGACCACCGACCCCACCGTCCTGACCCGCCTGGTCGACTACATCCACACCTCAACCCGCAAAGGCTAGGAAAAAGAACCCCATGGCACAGCACCAGCACCTGCACAACACCGCCCTGGTGGTTGGCGGCGGCATCTCGGGCCTGCTCGCAGCCCGCGAACTAGCCCGCGCCGGTAAGAAAGTCACCCTGGTTGAACGGGAAAGCCACCTGGGAGGTGCCGTAGGCTCCCACCAGTTAGCCGGTCTGGTGTTGGACTCTGGTGCTGAGTCCTTCGCAACCCGTACCGACGCGGTTCGCAACCTGCTCACCGACCTGGGGCTGGCTGACCGTATCGTGATGCCCGAGCCTCTTGGGTCCTGGCTCTACCTGCCCACTGGGCCCTACCCCTCACCGTCCACCGGTGTTCTGGGCATTCCCGGCAGCCTCGATGACCCGGCCCTCAAAAAAATTCTGGGCCGGGCAGGCTATCGCCGCGCCAAGCTCGATGCCATGCTGCCGCGCTCAGCCGGGTCTAACGCCAAAACCCTGGGGGAGCTGGTGCGGGTGCGTCTGGGCCAGCAGGTGCTCGACCAGCTAGTTGCCCCGGTGGTATCGGGTGTGCACTCGGTCCACCCCGACCAGCTAGAAATCGCCACCATCGCCCCCGGTCTGCTGACCGGCCTCCGCGAGCTAGGCTCCCTTACCGCAGCCAGTGCCCGCCTGCGGGCCGCCTCACCGGCAGGATCCCAGGTTGCCGGTATCGAAGGCGGCATGAACCAGCTCTCCGAGGCTCTCGTGGACGACCTGCTCCGTCAGCGCGTGCGCATCGTCAGCGGCTTCGACACCATCGCCGTGGACCGCGACCCCGTTACCGGCGGGTGGACGGCCATCCAGCGCCAGCCCGAATACGGCGAAAAATCAGCCATTATCCGCGGCGAACTGCTGGTGGTAGCCACCGACGCCCAGACCTCTATCCGCCTGCTTGGGCCCCACCTACCGGCGTCCGCCCTGCCCGCCGTTTCCCCCGGCCCCGAAGTCGCCCTGGTCTCCCTGGTACTCGACCAGCCAGCCCTTGACGCCGCCCCGCGCGGTACCGGTCTACTGGTGAGCGAAGCTTCCACCGGCGTGCGCGCCAAGGCCCTCACCCACGCCACCGCCAAGTGGGCCTGGGTTGCAGAACGGGCAGGGGTAGGGCGCCACGTGGTACGCCTGTCCTACGGACGCGGCAAGGACCACGACACCTCACCGCTCTCAGAGCTGGCCCTGCACGATGACCAGCTGGTCACCCTGGGCCTCCACGACGCAGGTCACCTGCTGGGCGTACCCATCACCAAGAGCCACCTGGTTGCAGCGGATGTCGTGCGCTGGCGCAGCGCCCTGCCCTCCACCACGCCGGGGCACAGGGACCGCGTCACCGCCTTCCGCTCGGCCCTCGCCGACCTGCCCGGTGCCACCGCCGTTGGAGCCTGGATTGCCGGAACCGGCCTGGCAGCCGTCACCGCAGACACCCAGGAACATCTGAGGCGCTTCATCCAAAAAACACCGACACATCAGCTACCGACTAGGTAGCGGCTACTAGCCCTCAACGTCCCACATTGAAAGGTAACCCCATGTCACACCACGGTAACCCCGCAGAACACGCCCACGGCGCCAGCTCATACGGCGGCGCAGGTCACGGCTCAGGTGGTCACGGCTCAGCTGGTCACGGCTCAGCTGGTCACGGCGCTTACAGCCACGGTGCCGGCTCATACGGCAGCAGCGGCCGTCCGCCCATGCCCACCGCCAAGGACGCCCAGGGCAAAATTCAGGGCCAACGCCCCGGCGAAGTAGCCGAAGGCGACAGCCAGTTCCACTACGCCCTCTACACCGTTTTTGCCCGCGAAGGTGTAGCCGACTCCGCCGCTACCGGAGCCGAGGCCACCGCCGAACTCGAAGCCCTGGTTGCCGAGCTCGAAGCCAAGGGCGTGATCACCCGCGGCTTCTACGATGTCTCAGCCATGCGCAACGACGCTGACGTGATGGTCTGGGTCCACGGCGCTGTCCCCGAAGACCTGCAGGCAGCGATCCGCAGCTTCCGCCGCACTAAAGCCTTCTCTGGCACCAAGATTGCCTGGTCCACCATGGGCGTACACCGCGACGCCGAATTCTCAGCCGGTCATACCCCCACCTTCGCCAAGGGTATTGCCCCCGAACAGTGGGTCTGCGTCTACCCCTTCGTGCGCTCCTTCGACTGGTACACCATCAACCCCGAAAAGCGCCGCGAGGTCATGAAGAACCACGGCATGAAGGGCATCGACTTCCCCGAGATACTACCCAACACCATCGCCACCTTCGGCCTGAACGACTACGAGTGGCTCATCGCCCTCGAAGCTCCTGAACTGGTACTCATCGTTGATCTCATGCGCTCCTTCCGCAATACCGAAGCCCGCCACTTCGTGCGCGAAGAAATCCCCTTCTACACCGGCCGCCGCATCGAGGCCGCCGAGGTTGCCCAGGTGATCGCGTAATGACTACCCAGCTCCCTAACGACATCATCCCCAACCAGACCGACCCGGCCAACACCGCCTCCAACGGCCCGGCTGTGCTCGATGAGAGCACCATCGGCACCTACACCAGCGAGCGCACCCTCACTCGCCCCCGCGCGTCCGCCCCGCAGGACTACGACCTGGTGATTCTCTCATCCTTTGGCGGCCCCGAAGGGCAGGACGATGTGATCCCCTTCCTGCGCAACGTCACCGCCGGTCGCGGCATCCCCGACGAACGCCTCGAAGAAGTCGCCACCCACTACCGGGCCAACGGCGGTGTCTCACCCATCAACGAGCAGAACCGCGCCCTACTGGCTGCCCTGCGTCAGGCTATGGCTGAAAAGGGCCCGGATATCGAAATCACCTGGGCCAACCGCAACTGGGAGCCCTACGTCAACGACGTGGTCCAGCAGGCCTATGACGAGGGTAAACGCAAGATTCTTGTGCTGGCCACCAGCGCCTACCCCGGCTACTCCTCCTGCCGTCAGTACCGCGAAGACTACGGAATCGCCCTCGAAAAGCTGGGGTTAGAGGGCAAACTGCAGATCGACAAGGTCCGCCAGTTCTGGGACACCCCCGGCTTCATCCAGCCCTTTATCGACGGCCTGGTTGAGGGGCTTGCGGACGTCCGCGCCCAGCTTGCTGCCGCCCAGCAGGCTGCCGCGGGTAACGGAAAAATCCGCATCATGTTCTGCACCCACTCCGTACCCACCAGCGCCGCCAACGAGGCAGGCCCCCGCGGCGTCGACTACGAAGGCGGCTCCGCCTACGTTGAGAAGCACCTGGAGGCTGCCCGTGCCGTCCTCGCCGGAGTACAGGCCGTTGACCCCGCCCTCCTCGATGAAGTCGACTGGGAACTGGTCTACCAGTCCCGCTCCGGCCCGCCCTCCATGCCCTGGCTCGAACCCGACGTCAACGACGCCCTCGAAGCCCTTGACGGTAAGGTCGATGGCATCGTGCTCGTGCCCCTCGGCTTCGTCTCAGACCACATGGAAGTCAAATGGGACCTCGACACCGAAGCCCTCGACACCTGCAAGCGCCTCGGCTTCGCGGCAACACGCACTCCCACCCCCGGCACCCACCCCGCCTACGTTGAGGGCCTGCGCCAGCTAATCGCCGAGCGCGTAGCCTCCACCGCCCCCGCCCAGGACGCCGATGGCGTGCAGGCAGCGCGCCAGTCCGTCTGCGGCGGAAACGGCTGGTTCGACGCCTGCAACCCCGACTGCTGCAAGTCCCAGCGCCCCGGCTCCGAGAAGCCGGTGATTGCTGATTACCAGGGCTAGTAGGCTGGACTGGTAGGCGGCAGGGGCAAGTTTGGTGCGGTGCGTAAGCGTGCGCCGCGCCGGCAGCCGCTCTCGCTCCTCGCCTGGGGGCTCGTCGCGATTCACCGCCAGCCCCGATCCACGTCGGCTTTCGGCGCACGCTATCGCACCTCCCGAAGCCCCTGAACCCAAGCTCCTAACCTCGGGACTTAAACTCTGACAAAGATTGCACGAAAGGACGCTCATTGGCAGCTCGAACATTTACCGTAGGCACGCGCGGGTCGGCTCTTGCGACCACCCAGACTGGCTGGGCTGTTGAGCGTATGCGGGAGACGACCGGCATTGAGCTAGAGACCGTCACCGTCAAAACTGAGGGCGACGTGCTCACCGGCCCCCTGTCTCAGCTGGGTGGTACCGGTGTTTTTGCTGCGACCCTGCGCGCCCGCCTGCTCGATGGGGGAGTGGATGTGGCCGTCCATTCCCTGAAAGACCTGCCCAGCGCGCCCTGCCCGGGGCTGACCGTCGCCGCCACCCCGGAGCGGGAGGACCCCCGGGATGCCCTGTGCGCCCGGGACGGTCTGACCCTCGCTACCCTGCCTGCTGGTGCCCGAGTGGGCACGGGGTCGCCGCGTCGGGCCGCCCAGCTGCTGGCTATCCGTCCTGACCTCACCATTGTTGATATCCGCGGTAATGTGGGTACCCGCCTGGCCCGCGTGGCTGGCAATGAGCACTACGGGGTGGGTGCCCACGGCCTGCATGGTGAGAAGAAGCTTGGCGCTATCACCGGTGATTGTGATGCGGTTGTGCTGGCTGCTGCCGGTCTGCACCGCCTGGGCCTTGCTGAGACCATCACCGAGTACCTGAGGGTCGACAGGGTTGTGCCCGCTCCCGGTCAGGGGGCTCTCGCTATCGAAATTCGTACCGGGGATACCGGTGAGCAAACAGAGCTGGGGCAGGCTGTAGCCGCTGTCAACCACACCGAGACCCAGCTGGCTGTGACCGCTGAGCGCGCCCTGCTCCGCCGCCTTGAAGCGGGCTGCGCCGCCCCCATTGGGGCTTACGCCCTGGTGGACGCTGGCCAGCTCGTCCTTAACATCGCTGTGGCTAATCCCGACGGCACCGAGCTGCTGCGGCATACCGTGCAGACAGAGACCCTGTCGGTAGAAGCCGCCGCCTTCCTCGGTACCCAGGCCGCCGATGACCTGTTAGGTATGGGCGCTGCCGCCCTCGCCGGTCTTGAAGGCGGTGCCTAGAGCCGTGACTACCTACCTCATCACCCGACCCCCGGCCAAGGCCACCGCGCTGACCAGCGCTCTTCTGGAGCAGGACGCCGAAGCGAAGCTGCTCTACGCCCCCATCCTTGACCCCGTAGGCACCGAACCAGAAGACTGGGAAGAGGTAGCCTTCGCCCTGATCCGCGGGGAATTCTCCTGGGTTACCTTCACCTCGGTCAACGGGGTACTGGGCCTAGATACCCTGGCACAGGGGCTGGGCCAAAGCCTGGTCGAACTGTTAGGCACTGCCCAAATCGCAGCCGTCGGCCGGGCTACCGAGGCAGCCCTGGTTGAGCGGGGCCTGCTGGTCGACTTCGTACCCGAAACCCAGTCAGCAGCCGGAATGGTCGACGAGTGGCTCATCGACGAAGAATGGGATAACCCCATGGGCGAAACCATCTTGGCCGTCCAGGGAACCACAGCTTCACCGACCCTCGAAGAAGGGCTCACCGACTACGGCTACACCGTAGCCACCCTACCGGTCTACGACATGCTGCCCTATCCAGCAGCGAACCCCCTGACCGACCAGAACCCCGCTGAGACCGATGCTCAGTCAGGTTCCGCGCTCACCCTGGGCGAGGCCGTCACCGCGCTCGCTACCACCGACGTCCTGATTGCAACCTCGCCCCTGCTCCTGCAAACCCTAGCGGACGCCGCCGGCAGCACCCTGCCCCCCACCGTTGCCATCGGGGCCAGCACCGAAGCCGCCGCCCGCAACCTACCCGAGCAGCAACGTCCTGCCACCATCACCCTGGCGGCGAGCCCCGCCGCCGCAGACCTGGCAGCAGCCGCGCTCGCCCTCTAAGCTAAAAAGACACCTACCCGTCAAGGAAGACCATGTTTGAACCCTCAGCCCTCCCGGTGCGCCCCCGCCGCCTGCGGACCACCGGCCCCATGCGGGCCCTGACCGCCGAAACCGCCCTGACTCCGGCTAACCTGGTGCAGGTGCTCTTCGTGCGCGACGGAATCGAGGAGCCCGTTGCCATCGAATCCATGCCCGGCCAGTACCAGCACACCCTGGAGACCGTCATCGGGGAAGTCCAGAAGGCAGTAGATGCCGGCGTGCGCTGCATCGATCTCTTCGGTGTGCCGCGCGATGAAGATAAGGACGCGGCCGGTTCAGCAGCCTGGGCCGAAGACGGTATTCTCAACCGAGCTATCCGCACTGTGCGCCAGCACTTCGGCGACTCAGTGGTCGTCATGGCAGATACCTGCCTCGACGAATTCACCGACCACGGCCACTGCGGCCCCCTGGTCGAAGACGCCTTCGGTGACACCGTCGTTGATAATGACGCCGCCGTGGAGTCCTACTGCAAGATGGCGGTTTCCCAGGCGCGCGCCGGTGCCCACACCGTCAGCCCCTCCGGTATGATGGACGGCCAAATCGCCGCCATGCGCACCGCCCTCGACGAAGCCGGCTTCACCGATGTTTCTATCTTGGCCTACTCCGCCAAATACGCTTCGGCCTTCTTTGGCCCCTTCCGCGATGCTGTGGGCTCCACCTTCACCGGCGACCGCAAAACCTATCAGCAGGACCCCGCTAACCGCCGCGAATCCCTCTACGAAGTCCAGCTCGATATCGAGCAGGGCGCCGATATGGTCATGGTCAAGCCAGCTACCGCTTACCTGGACATCGTGCGCGAGGTTGCCGACTTCTCACCCGTCCCCGTGGCCGCTTACCATGTCTCCGGCGAATACGCCATGATTGAAGCTGCTGCCGCCGCTGGCTGGATTGACCGCAAGGCCGTAGCCCTCGAAGCCCTCATGGGCATCCGCCGGGCGGGCGCCTCCATCATCCTGACCTACTACGCCACCGAAGCCGCTACCTGGCTCAACGAAAGGTAACCCCCTTGACCGTCTCAGAAGACCTCTTTGCCCGCTCCGCCCGCGTCATTCCCGGCGGCGTCAACTCACCCGTGCGCGCCTTCAACTCCGTTGGCGGCACCCCCGCCTTCATGGTAGAAGCCTCCGGCCCCTACCTGACCGACGCGGACGGCCACAACTACGTCGACCTGGTCTGCTCCTGGGGCCCGGCCCTGCTCGGCCACAAGCACACCGGTGTCATCGAAGCCGTGCACGCAGCGGTTGAACACGGCCTTTCCTTCGGTGCCTCAACCGCCGCCGAAACCGAGCTGGCTGAACTCGTGGTTGACCGCATCAACGCCGTTGCCCCCGGAACCATCGACCAGATCCGCATGGTTTCTACCGGCACCGAAGCAACCATGACCGCCATCCGCCTGGCCCGCGGCTACACCGGCCGCGACAAAATTATTAAGTTTGCAGGTTGCTACCACGGCCACGTTGACGCCCTGCTCTCAGAAGCCGGCTCCGGCGTCGCCACCCTGGCCCTGCCCGGCTCGGCAGGCGTCACTGCCGCTACCGCCGCCGAAACTATCGTCCTTCCCTACAACGACGAGGACGCCGTCCGCGCAGCTTTTGCCGCTAACCCCGGCGAAATTGCCGCCGTCATCACCGAAGCAGCCCCCTGCAACATGGGCGTTGTGACCCCTGCTGAGGGCTTCAACGCCTTCCTGCGCGAGATTACCCGCGAACAGGGCGCCCTTATGATTTTCGACGAGGTGCTGACCGGCTTCCGTGTCTCGTCCGCAGGCTACTGGGGCTACTCCGCCCCCGCAGAAGGTAACTGGGCCCCCGATATCTTCACCTTTGGCAAGGTGATTGGCGGCGGTATGCCCATGGCTGCCCTGGGCGGCAAGCGCGAAATCATGGAATACCTGGCTCCGCTGGGCCCCGTCTACCAGGCAGGTACCCTCTCCGGTAACCCCATTGCCATGGCTGCCGGTCTGGCCACCCTCAAGGCCGCTGACGCCACCGTCTACGAAACCATTGACACCCGCTCGGCCCAGCTGCAGGACGCCCTGGTTGAGGCCTTCAACGCTGAGGGGGTCAACCACTCCATCCAGACCGCAGGTAACCTCTTCTCCGTTGCCTTTGGTACCGCTGACAAGGGCGTGCATAGTTATGAAGACATCAAGGCATCAGAAACCTACCGCTACAATGCCTTCTTCCACTCTATGCTAAACTCCGGCATCTACCTGCCGCCCAGCGCCTTCGAAGCCTGGTTCCTGTCAGCAGCCCACGATGATGCCGCCATGGACCGCATCATCGCGGCTCTACCTGACGCCGCCCGAGCAGCGGCAGAGGCGACAGTCTAGGTTTCTATACTCAACGGGCGCGGCGCACTGGCCTTCGCCAACTAACCTTCTCGCTGGCTCGCAGGCTCGCAAGCGATTCATGCCAGACCCAGCCAGTTGGCTACCGGCCAGTGCACCGCGCCCATAGTTGTGCCTGCTTCACCTACTTCTGCGTGTAAGTTTCCTTATCGCAGGTGCCCCTGCGGCAGGGACGCCAGGTTCTGGGTATCGCGGTCGTAGAGCCAGTTCTTGTCCATGAGCAGGCGAGACAGGGCCAGCCCCATTCCTAGAGCAGCGAAGATGAGCAGGACCTGCACGAAGCTGGCTAGGGCCTCATTGACATCGCCGTTAGAGAAGTGGGCCATGGACATGTAAAACATGACACCGGGAACCATGGTGACGGTAGCTGGCACCGCCAGGGAGATGCGGGAAACCCGGCGGGCGTGGAGGGGAGCGATGATTTCTGAGAGTACCCCGGCGGTAAAAACGGCCAGGGCAATGGCGAGGTGGGGTGCCCACCCGGCTTCTACTAGCCAGATACGACCCGGGTTTACGATTGCGGCGATTGCCCCTGCCCAGGCGCAAGAGAGGGGAGTGGCTGAGAAGAGCATGGCGAAGCCGAAGGCGGCGGTGAAGGAGGCCAACATCTGGAGCATCAGGAGCAGCCAGAAGCCCAGGTGCGGTGCTGGGGCCTGCTCTAGGGGCAGGCTAAAGACCAGGGAGATAAGCCAGACTGAGAAAGAGGCTGAGCCCAGAAGGAGCGCCACATAGGTAAGGCGGGCTAGGCCTGATGAGAAGTCCATACGGGCTATCTCTAACATGCCGGTAACCAGGGGGAAGCCCGGTACCAGGTAGAGAATCGAGGATATAAAGCCCACCAGGTGGTTATCCGCAATGAGGCCGGGAGCGATGAGCGCCGACATGACCCCCACATAGATACCGGCTGAGAGCAGGCCACAGAGCATCCAAACCGCCATATGGTTGAGACCCCGGTGGGCGAGGGTGGAGCGTAGGAGCTGGCCGGCGAAGGCTGCAACGAGAACGACTGAGCATTCAATGACCCCACCACGGTTGAGGAAGGCAAAGGCTGCACAGGCTAGGGCGGCAGCGAGAGCTAGGAGCAAGGGGGCGTAGAGAGGCTTTTCTTTCTCAATGCGGGTGAGCGTTGCGTCGGCTAGAGCTGGGTCGATGCGCTCGGGCAGGGACGAGACGAAGTCGCTGAGCAGGTCGATTTTGTAGGCGGAGATCCCCTTGACGCGGGTTTCGGCAATTTCGGTGCGGAAGTTACCGCCGGAGTAGGCGGTGGTGGAGAGTTCGGTGAAGTGTACCTGGGCGTGGTGTTCTTCAAGTCCTACGGCTTTGGCCAGACGGGACATGGAGGTTTTGACACGGTAGGCGCTGGCTCCAGATTTCATGAGGAGCAGGCCTAGCTTGAGGACGACCGCTGATTGGGCTACCAGTTCTTTGTGCTGGTTGCGGGTGGAGCCGAGGTAGATGCTATTGGTGGGCGCGGGCTCGTTCACGGTCGTCCTTGCGGTTGAGGTGTATCTGCTCCTTTAAATCTAGTAGAGGCCAGGCAGAAAAGGACGCCGGTGGGCAAGTGATGGTGCTTAAGGCACCTACCTGCCTACCGGCGTCCTAACGGAGCGTTCACGCTACCTGAACCTTAGTCGGTGCGTACCGGCCAGGCCCCGCTGACGTCCGCCTGCTTGCCAATGCGGTTGAAGTAGTCCTGCAGCTCGGCTGCCTGCTCAGCTGCCCAGGTAATCTGCTGCTCATGCAGGGCTGTAGCAGGCTGTTCAATCTCTTCGTATTCAAAGCTCATAGCCGTCAGCAGGCGCTCAGCTGCCAGGGCGTCGTCCTTCGAGGTGTGGGCGTTTTCCAGCTCCACGCTGTACTCGCTTGCCAGTACTTCCAGGGTGCGCTTGCCCCTCTTAAACTTGTGCACATGCTTATTGATGACCAGGGGGTCAAGCACGGGGTAGCAGGTCAGCGGCGGGTACCCGTAGCGGGCCAGCTCAAAATGCAGCACCGAGAAATCGTAGGCAGCGTTAAAGGCGATGACGGGAATGCCATCGGCAAAGAGACCGCCTAGAGCCATAGCCACCTCGTAGGCCACCTGCTGGGCAGGCTTGCCGTGCTCGCGGGCGTACTCGGTGGTGATGCCGTGAATGGCGGACGCCTGCTCAGGAATCTCGACCCCGGGGTCAGCCAGCCATTCCCCGGCGCGCAAAACCTCGCCGTCCGGAGAAACCAAGACCAAAGAAGCCGTGACGATACGGGCAGTCTTAGGGTCGATACCGGTTGTCTCAAGATCGAAAGTTGCGCGGGAAAGCTCGGTCCATGAAGTCATACCTTCGATAGTAGCGACAGAACCTGCGCCACAAAAATATTTGAGGCAGGTGGCGCCCAGGCTCTTAAAATGTCAGCCACCTATGATGAACTTGGAATACAGTGAGAACCTCGGCCACGACACAAGAAGGGGAGTGCACGGTGACACACGAGCAGCTAGAGACTCAGGGCGCTACCTTGCTTCTGGGCGCGCCCGGCAGCGGCAAAACCCAGGCCCTGCTAGAAGCAGCTACCGGATTCATAGAGCAGGGTAAAGACCCTGCCCGTCTGCTGGTGCTCACCCCCTCACGCATCAGCGCAACCAGGTTCCGAGAAGCGCTTTCAGCTCGCATCACCGCAACAGTCTCAACTGCCCCGGTACGCGCCTGGCAGGCTTACGCCTTTGACCTGCTGCGACGGGCCCATATCGAGGGTTACCTGCCCCACCTGGACTTCACCCCCAAGCTCCTTTCAGGCCCTGAGCAGGACGTCCTGATTAAAGAACTCCTCGACGGCCACCGCAGCGGCGAAGGCTCTGGCATTATCTGGCCCGATGACCTCCGTGAAGCCCTTGAAACCCGCGGTTTCCGCCACGAGGTGCGAGACTTCTTCGACCGCATGGCCGAATACGACCTCACAGCCTCAGCAGTTGCAGACCTAGCGCAGCGCTTCGACCGCCCCGAGTGGCGGGCCCTGGCTAAGCTTTACACCGAATACCGCCAGGTGCGTGCCCTCCGTGCCCCGCATGCCTTCGACCCCGCAGCCCTTATCCATGAGGCCACCAAGACCCTGCTAACCCACCCCGATCTGCTGAGTGCAGAACGCGCCCGCTTTGACCTAGTGCTCATTGATGACCTGCAAGAACTCACTCCCTCTATCTACCGGCTGCTGGCTGTCCTGACCGGCAGGTCAGCAGAGTACCTGCGTGCCACAGCCAGTAACTCACTGGCCTCTGGCGCAGATGATGAACCTGTAGACCTGAACGGCCTTCTTGCCTCGGGCCCGGTAGTGGTCATGACCTGCTGCACCGATACGGTCGTGCAGGGCTTCCGCGGAGCCAGCCCTCAGCTGGCAGCCAACCTCCCCGATATCTTTCCCTTACTCAAAACAGAAGAGCTCACCACGAGCTGGCGTATGGCACCTGTGATCGCCGAGCGCTGGTCGGAACTGGCCTCCCGCCTACCGCTTGTGCCCCGGGCAGCCCACCGGCGCGTCCTTACCCCCGCTCCGCGGGAGCCCAGCGAAGAGGCCCTCCTGCCGGTTGGGGACGACGGCGCCCTGCTTAACCCCGCGAAAGCAGCAGAACCGGACCCCGAGGTGCTGGGCCTGGTTGTAGAAACCCCCCAACAGGAAAACCAGCTACTGGCCCAAATGATTCTGGAAGACCACCTCTACCGGGGTAGATCCTACAGCCGCAGCGCCATTATTGTACGTAACGGATCAGATGTAACCCGCCTCAAACGAGCCCTTAGCAATCTGGGTGTTCCCGTACAAACGGCGGCCTCCATCACTCCCGTGCGCGATGAACCTGCCGCCCGCCCCTTCCTCGATGCCCTGGGGCTGATTCTGCATACCCGACGACTCCGGGCTACAGAGCGGGCTAGGGCAGACCAGGGAGCAGAGACAGAGGATACACATACCCAGTTATCTAACAGCTGGGGTCTTGGGGCAGACCTCGCAGTTTCCCTGCTGACCTCCCGCCTGGGCGGGGCCTCGACCATGGACGTACGTCGTTTACGTCAGCGTCTCCGCGCAGAAGAACTGCGAGCCGGGGGCACCCGCGACAGCGATGCCCTCCTGGTTGAAGCCCTCATCAACCCCCAATTACTGCCCACCGGCGAAAGCAGCGCAGCTGCCCGCCGCCTGGGCCGAGTACTCACCGCAGGCGATAAAGCCCTCGACCAGCCCGGCGCTACCGCCGAAACCGTCCTCTGGGCACTCTGGGAGGCCTCAGAACTTGCCCCCCTCTGGAAAGCCCAGTCCCTCTCAGGTGGTGCAGGAGCCGACCGTGCCGGGCGAGACATCGATGCCATGATAGGCCTGTTTGAGGCAGCCGAACGCTACACCGACCAGATGCCAGGAGCCACCGCCGAACAGTTCTTGGCCTACATCGATGCCCAAGACCTACCCATGGATACCCTGGCAGAGCGCACCAACCACCGCGACGCCGTAGAAATCATGACCCCCGCTCTCGCCGCAGGGCGCGAATGGGACACCGTCTACATCGCGGGCCTGCAAGACGGCACCTGGCCGAACACCACCGTCCGCGGCTCCCTACTGGGAACCCTCGACCTCGTGGACGCAGCTACCGGGCGCTTGGATGCAAACAGGCACGATAACGGTGGGGGAGGAGCTCCCGGCTATTCGCTTCTTGAACGCCTACGCTCTAACCGGTTCGACGAGTTCCGTATGTTCGCCACAGCAACCTCCCGAGCCCGCTCCAGGGTAGTCTGCACCGCTGTATCTTCCACCGACCAGGCCCCCAGCGAGCTGCTCGATATCTTTGCCCCGGCCCCCGGTGGCGAGCGACCCCTGACTGAGGTTCGGCGCCCCATGACCCTGCGCTCGCTAGTTGCTGAACTGCGCCAGTGGTCAGAAGCCCAGCACATTTCACCGGCGAAAGCCGATGCCGCTGCCCGCCTACTGGGGCGGCTTGCCGACCCTGAGCAGACCTCCGGGCTGAACGTACCGGGTGCCCACCCCCGCTCCTGGTGGGGGCTGCTGCCCCTGTCCTCACAGACCCCGGCCTTTGACGGGGACGGGCCGGTTCCGGTATCGCCGTCTCAGATTGAAAAGATTCACCGCTCGCCCCTGGACTGGTTTGTAGCTGCCTCCCGTGCTGAAGCTGCCACCGACGCCTCACGGTCGCTGGGCACTCTCATTCACGCCATTTGTGAAGATATGCCCGAAGGGAACGGAAGCGACCTGCGCGACGAGCTCCACCGCCGCCTACCCCAGCTAGGGCTGCCCGACACCTGGGAAAGCCAGAAAATGGTGGAGCGGGCAGAGGGCATGCTCCAGAAGTTTGCCGACTATGTGCGAGACCTCAAGGGCAAAGGACGCTCCCTGGTGGGTGTCGAAGGTTCCTTTAGTGTGCTGGTGCCCGGCCCCGCTAAGGATGCCCTGCTGTCGGGGCGCGTGGACCGCATTGAGGTAGACCAGGTGGGGCGCTTTATCATCATCGATTTGAAGACAGGTAAGAGTAAGCCCAGCAAGGCAGATTTAGAACAGCACCCGCAGCTCGCTGCCTACCAGGTTGCTCTTGAAGCCGGTGCAGGTGCCCTGATGCAGCAGGCCCTACAGCACGATACCCTAGCCCAGAAAGAGGGTGAGCAGCCAGTGAAGTCGCAACCGAACCAGGTGCCGGTACTCGATGGGCTCCACGAGCTTTCTGGCGGTGCCCTGCTTCTACAGATTGGTGGGACCACGAAGAGCTACTCCGAGCAGGAGCAGGCCCCGCTGACCGCTGAAAGTACCTGGGCCGTTGAGCTCATCAACCGGGCTGCCGAACTGATTGCAGGGGAGCACCTGCAGGCTCGGCATACCGCTGGGGGCCCCTTTGGCATTGGCTGTGCCCTTCCCGATATTTGCCCCATCTGCTCACGGGGCCGCGCTATCACCGTCCGCCCCGCCCAGTAAGGCCCCCGCCCAGTAAAAGGCAGAATCATGACTGAACAGAAGCCAGTAGAAACCTTTCTCAGCCCCGAAGAAATCGCAAAAGCCCTGGGGCGCCCCCTACCCACAGCGGAGCAGTCTGCCATTATCAGTTCCCCGCTGGTACCCCGTCTGGTCGTAGCGGGAGCAGGGTCAGGCAAGACCGCCACCATGGTGGATCGAGTGGTATGGCTGGTTGCAAACGGACTTGTGCGTGCCGACCAGGTACTCGGAGTAACCTTCACCCGCAAGGCCGCCGGTGAACTGCGGGAGCGTATGCGCTCCCGCCTTGAAGAGCTCCGCCGCCAGGGGCTCGTGCGAGAAAACCCTGATCAAGGCGCGGACGGAGTTACGAGCGACCCCACCATCTCTACCTACCACTCCTACGCTAATACGCTGGTGCAGCAGTACGGGCTTCGCATCGGTGTAGAAGATGACGCCCAAATGCTGGGTGGCGCTCAAACCTGGCAGCTAGTTGCCCAAATCGTGGAGCACTATGAGGGCAAGCTACCTGAAAAAGACGTCGCTAAATCAACCATGGTGGAAGCCATCATCAAACTCTCGTCTGAGTGCGCTGAACACCTGGTAAGCCCTGATGCCGTAATCGACTGGTGCACAGAAACTCTGAAACAGGTAGAGCACCTAGGCAAGCCCACGGTCAAGGGAGCTACCACCGAACAGCGGGCCCTGGTGCAGGGGCTACAATTGCGTATTTTTTATGCTGAGCTGGTCAAACGCTATTCATCCATCAAAGAACAGATGCAGGTGATGGACTACGGCGATCTCATCGCCAAGGCTGCCCACATCGCGAAGACCGTACCCCAAGCTGCACAGACAGAACGGGAACGCTTTAGGGTGGTGCTCCTGGATGAATTCCAAGATACCTCCCATGCCCAGATGCAGCTCTTCTCCGATCTGTTTGGGGCAAAAGCAGATGCCCCTGCCCACCCCGTGATGGCGGTGGGCGACCCCAAGCAGTCTATTTACGGCTTCCGCGGTGCCTCCGACGGCCAGCTCTTTAGCTTCTACGACTACTTCCCGGCAAAAGACCGCACCGCCAGCTACCTCACCGTGGCCTGGCGAAACGACACTTCTATCTTGGCAGCTGCCAACCGGGTAGCTGAGCCCCTGAGCGTAAGCCCCAACTGGGTTCAGCGCACCCATACCATCGAGGTGCCGCCCCTGGTCGCGCGCCCCAACCCCACTGCCGGGCGGGTGCTGGTAGGGGAGTACCTCACAGACCTGCAAGAAGCCCGTGCCCTTGGCCAGATGATTGCCGAGCAACGCTCTAGCTTTGGTGGCCGCCCGCTTTCTGACATGCCGACCATGGCCGTCCTCTGCAAAAAGCGGGCCATGATGGAACCCCTGCAAGAAGCCTTCGACGAGTTGGGCGTCCCCTACCAGGTAGTAGGTCTGGGTGGTCTGCTCGATACCCCCGAAATCGTAGATTTGGTGTCGGTACTCCGAGTACTGAGCGACCCCGGCCGTTCAGATGCGCTCATGCGCATACTGGCTGGCGCCCGCTGGCGGCTTGGCGTATCTGACCTGCTAGCCTTTGGCGAGTGGGCAGAAGCCCTCAAACGCCAGCGAGAACTTGAAATCAGGTTTGGCATTACAACCCAGGCCGCTGCCCTGCGCGCCGAACAGGAAATCCTCGATGAGGTTGAGGTCCTGAGCGAAGCCGCTGAACGCGGCGCCACCAGCGCGAGAGACCTGAAGGACGCTGGCGAGCAGGCACCGGCGTCCGCTGAAGACTACCGGCGCTTGCTCCAGGCTGCCGCTCCCGATGTCACCGACGGAGCCTCCCTGATTGAGGCACTCGAAAACCTGCCGCAGGAGGGCTGGGTCTCAGCCCGCAGCGGCCGGTCCATCAGCGCCGAAGGCCTGAAACGACTGCAGGCCGTATCGAGAGAACTGACCTACCTGCGCCAGTTCACCGCCGATGACCTTACCACCCTCATCAGCGAAATCGAGCGCACCCTCCTGCTCGATATCGAGCTAGCTGCCCGCCCGGGGGCACACGCCACATCGGCTCGCAGGCACCTTGATGCCTTCTACGATGTGGCCGCTACCTACGAGTCCACAGCTCCCCGCGTGAACGCCCTGCTCTTGGCCGCTGCTAACGGCCAGCCCCTGGAAGAAGGGGAGAACGGCGTCCGCTTTGCCCTCAGCGCCACCGGCGCCTCGGCCTCAGGTATCAGTGGCTTCTTAGCCTGGCTTGATGCGGCAGCCCAGCAGGAAGCCGGGCTCGAAATGGCAGCAGAGGCCCCCCGCCACGACTCGGTGCAGATTCTTACCGTGCACGCTTCAAAGGGGCTGGAATGGGACCAGGTGTACATTCCGGGAATGGCTGCCGGAGACTTCCCCGATGCTAAGGACGAGCGCTGGACCAAGCAGGGGGACACCCTGCCTTGGCCCTTGCGCGGGGACGCCGCCTACCTACCCGGTTGGCGGTCAGACTTTGACCATTTGCAGGACCTCGGTGATTTTATGGCCCAGCTCTCGGAGCAGGCGGTAGAACATCGCACCTTGGAAGAGCGCCGTCTGGCCTACGTGGGGTACACCCGTGCCCGATCCCTGCTCGTTCTGACTACCTCGGCCTGGAAGGGAACCACGGCTAAGCCCCGCCTCATGTCTGATTTCGTCGCCGAGTTGCTCGATGCCCCGGTTGAGTTAGCTGGAATTCTGAGCGAGCTTGACCCCGACCAGGTAGGCACCGTCAACCCCCAGTCAGCCACGATTACCACCGCCCTCTGGCCCTTCGACCCCTTCGATGGCCCCCACCAGATGACCTGGACCTCCCTTCAGGAGCTCGAAGCAGCGGGCCCTGCACCCAGCCCGAACGAGAGTAAACAGGGCAACCTAACAGGGCTCAGACCCCGCCAGATAGTCGAGCGTGCGGCCCAGAACGTGCTGCGCGGAGGGCTTGAGGAAGAGGCGCTCACTGAAGCTCTCGCTGCCCTTCCCGACCCCACCCCGGAGCAGACCCAAGAAACACGAGACGCTATCGAAGACTGGCAGGAAGAAACCGACCTGCTCCTGAGCCTGCTGGCCGCACCCGTGGAAAACAGCTCCTTCGAGCTACCCGGCCATCTGTCAGCCTCCACGCTCGTCAACCTGGTCAAAGACCCCCGGGCCGTCATCGATAACATGCGACGCCCCATGCCCCAAAAGCCGGGTATAGCGGCCCGTCAAGGAACCATCTTCCACAGCTGGGTTGAAGACCACTTTGGCACCAGCGGCATGCTCGACATGGACGAAGAATTCGATGACGACAGCGCTGAAGGCGAGCTCAATATTCCTGCCCTGCGAGAGAACTTCCTTGCCAGTGAATGGGCAAGCCGTGAACCCTGGGCCCTGGAATACCCGCTGGAAACACCGCTTGCCGGAGTAACGGTGCGCGGCCGCATCGACGCTATCTTTACCCGGACGGACGGCGACGGCTCGACCGTCTGGCAGCTGGTGGACTGGAAAACGGGGCAGCCGCCGCGCACTAAGAAGGAGCTCAAAGAACGGTCGGTGCAGCTCTCCCTCTACCGCCTGGGCTTTGCCCGTCTACAGGGGGTACCCGAAGAAAACGTAGAAGCCCATTTCTTCTACGCTTCAACCGGTAAAAGCATCGAAGTTACCGACTTCTCCACCCGGGCAGAGCTAGAGAAAGCCCTGGGACGGGCCGCTCAGTTAGCCGGCTAGGGCTCCAACAGCCCGCAGCTCAGCTTCGAGGTGGTCGAGCATAGAAACAGCCTCTGAAATCATGACCCGGTCTTCTAGCTCCACCCCGCGGATCAGCCACTGGGCCAGACCGAATTCCGCATAGAGGTTAGCTCGAGCCTCAAGATTACGGTCGGGCTCCTGGGGCATCTCTTCACGGTAGGCCGCAAAGATCCTCTCCCTAAAGAGGGGGTCTTCGCAGGCGTAGAGCCAGGCGAAGTCAGCAGCGGGGTCACCGACGCAGACCTCTGACCAGCCGGTGATCTCAACGATTTTCTTCTGGTCAAGCACCAGGTTGTCTTCGTTGAGGTCCCCGTGGATGACGCGGGGGCGGAAGTCCCACATTACTGAATCGTTGAGCTGCTCCTCCCAGCGAGTGAGCAGTCCAGAGGGCACCTTGCCGGTAGCGACAGCCAAATCTAACTCAGCAAGGCGGCGCTCGCGAACCTGCTGGCCGGTGTAGACCGGTAAGTCGGCGTCCTCAACGATGGTGGTGGGGAAAACGTGAATGGTAGCGATGTAGCGGGCAATATCGTCCGCAATATTGGGCTGGCCCTCGCGGGTTCGGTGGGAGAGGTCCGCTAAATCGTCGATGTCGTAGTGGGACCCGGGGTTGTGGGTGTAGATGAAGGCCTGCCGCCCGTCGAGGGGAACGGTGCCGACGATGGTGGGCACGAGGAAGGGCAGGCAGGCGCGCAGGCCCGGCGTAAAGGACTGGAGAATGACGTGTTCCGCTTCGAGGCGCACGCTAGCTTCGGGGTGCTTGGGGGCACGCACACGCCAGCGCTTGTCGGCTGAGTCAATGATGATGGCTGAGTCGAAGTCGAGGGCGTCGTCAGCTGAGGGTAGGGCGGCTACGGGGTAGAGCCCGGGAACCCCAGCTGATACGATGGCGGCAAGTTGAAGCGGTGTTGAAGTCACACTTTTAAGGGTACAAGAGAAGTTGGAATGAACCCGATATGAATGCTGAAAATATGACTAATCTGTCGGCATCTAGTTCGCAGGACGATACGGACGCCGCACCCGGCACGAGCGGGCGGGGCTGGTTTTCGCCCCTGGGGCGGTTACCGCTGACGACTGACCGGGTGCGAACCAGCGGCTCCGTGCGGGAGCGTCCGGGGTTCTTCGCTCACCTGGGGCAGGCTCTGACGGGCAGACAAGATACCACAGATAGAACACCTAGCGACCTTTACCCCTGGTTCCTTAGCCCCGCCCTGCTGGCAGTTGACCGGGGCAAGGTGCTGGTTCACAAGACCGATCAGGGGCTAGAACCGCTGGACCTAGCGCAGGTTTTTAATCTACAGGCCGAAGCTGTACTCGACTACACTTCCCGCGACCGTCACCAGCACCCAACCCTCATCTTCGCGGGGAGCCGGGTAGCGGCGTCCGCACCGGGCCAGAAGGGGGAGACAACCGAACAGCCCGTGCTAGTAATCCTGGCTGACTTTGACCGCTTCTTAGACCTGGGAGAATCGCCCCTGAACCTCCAGGGCTTTGAAAACCAGGAGCAAACCCTCGCTGAGGTGGTGGCTGCCCGTTCTGGCGGTGAGTGGGTGAACATACGTGACTACGCTGCCTACGCCTATGAGGGGCAGGGAGCAGCCTTCGCCTGGGGCGAGGTGCTGGCAGCTGCGGCGTCCTTGAGCGCCTGGCATGCATCCTCTGGTTTTGATGCGCGGACGGGCACCCCCACCTTCGCTACCCGCGGCGGCTGGGTGCGGGTCACCGAAGAGGGTAGAGAGCTCTTCCCCCGCACAGACTCCGCCGTTATCACAGCCGTTACCGCTGAGATTGGGGGTGAGAGCAAGATTCTGCTGGGGCAGGCGCGGGCCTGGGGGAAAGGGCGCTTTTCTACCTTTGCTGGGTTCCTTGAGAGCGGCGAAGCCCTCGAAACCGCTGTTCTGCGCGAGGTCTACGAGGAATGTGGCGGGCTGATTACTTCACTGAAGTATCTGGGGTCGCAACCCTGGCCCTTCCCCAGGTCGCTGATGTGCGGCTATCTTGCTGAAATCTCCAACCCCGACCAGGTTGAAGCTGACGGGGCTGAGATTGAGGAAATCCGCTGGTTCAGCCGATTAGAGCTTCTTGACGCCCACCGGTCAGGTGCTGTGCAGCTCCCCGGGCCAAGCTCTATTTCCCGCCGCCTGATTGAGTTCTGGCTGGGGCAGCCCCTGGGCCCTGCTGGACGGGTAGACTAGATAGCTGGCGTGGCCGCTACCGGCCACAAGGACTGCGAGGGTAGGGGAGAAGCACCATGATTCACGATAAGCTCAGGGCCCAGCCCATTACCCTGTCCGCCCCCAACCCCGAGACTATCCTTGAGGGGCTTGACCCCGAACAGCGCCGGGTGGCTACCGAACTGGCCGGGCCCATGTGCGTGATGGCAGGTGCCGGAACCGGTAAGACCCGGGCTATCACCCACCGCATCGCCTACGGTATCGCCATCGGCCGCTACAACCCGCGGGCCGTCCTGGCTCTCACCTTCACCAACCGGGCAGCCGAAGAAATGAAGGTCCGCCTGCGCCAGCTGGGCGCAGCCGGGGTCGTAGCCCGTACCTTCCACTCAGCCGCCCTCGCCCAGCTCCGCTATTTCTGGCCCCAGGCCATCGGTGGAGCCCTGCCCGAGATTATCAAGAACAAGTCCCAGTTCATCATCGAATCAGCCCGCCGGTTGGGGCTAGCTACCGACCGGGCCATCGTGCGTGACCTTGCCAGTGAAATCGAGTGGGCTAAGGTTTCCATGCTCACGGCTGACTCCCTCATGCCCCACCTGGCCCACCGGGAGCTGCCGGCAGATATCAGCCCCATCGACATGGTGCGCCTGCTGCGCACCTACGAGGAGCTCAAAGACGAGCGCAACGTCATCGACTTTGAAGATATCCTGCTGCTGACCGTCGCCATCATCGAGGAAAACCCCGATATCGCTGCCCAGATTCACCAGCAGTACCGCCACTTCGTGGTGGATGAATACCAGGACGTATCCCCCCTACAGCAGCGCCTGCTGGATGCCTGGTTGGGGCGCCGCGATGACCTGTGCGTGGTGGGCGATGCTTCCCAGACCATCTACTCTTTCGCCGGGGCAACCAGCCGCCACCTGCTCGAATTCCGCACCCGCTTCGAGGGCGCCACCGTGGTCAAGCTGGTGCGTGACTACCGTTCCACCCCTCAGGTGGTCGACCTGGCCAACCGCCTGCTAGCTGCCCGCCGTCAGATGCCCGACTCCACCCGCTACTCCTGGGCCCCGCCCCTGCAACTGGTCTCCCAGCGAGAGCCCGGGGCTAAGCCCGAATGGTTTGAATACGCCGATGACGAGCAAGAAGCAATCGGTATCGCTGAAGATATCAAGGACCTCATCGACAAAGAGGGCCTCCCGGCAGCCGATATCGCCGTGCTCTACCGCACCAACTCCCAGTCAGCTGCCCTGGAACAGGCCCTCACCGACGCCGGGATCAACTATCAGCTTCGCGGCGCAGAACAGTTCTTTGACCGCCCCGAAGTCCGTGCCGCTATCAGCATGCTCCAGGGTGCAGCCAAGGGTGCTGAAGCTACCGACAGCGTCACCCAGCTCGTGAGAGATAACCTCAAAAACCTGGGCTGGTCAGCCAAAGCCCCTCAGCGTTCCGGCCAAGAACGGGCCCGATGGGAGTCCCTTGAAACCCTGGTGTCCCTCGCCGACCGCCTAGCCGACGAACGCAGGCAAGCGCGGGAGCGGGCGTCCGCTAACGGCGCCACCGACCTGCCTCCCGAATTCACCCTCTACGAGCTGGTTGCCGTGCTCATACAGCGCTCCCAGCACCGCGATGCCCCCTCCCTCAACGGCGTCACCCTCGCCTCCCTGCACGCAGCCAAGGGCCTGGAATGGGAGGCCGTCTTCCTCTGCGGCCTTAACGAGGGCCTTATGCCCATCTCCTTCGCCCAAACCAGCGACGAGGTAGATGAAGAACGCCGTCTCTTCTACGTCGGAATTACCCGTGCCCGCTCCTACCTGACCTTGAGCTGGTCGCGCTCGCGAACCCCCGGCGGGCGGGCCGGGCGCAAGCGCTCCCGCTTCATCAACGACATCGCTCCCAAGGGGGTCTAGTGGCTACCTCGCGTGAGATTCTGCCGGCAACGGCGTCCCGCCCCGAGATTGAGGTGGTACGCTCTACCCGCCGCACCCGCACGGTACAGCTAGCGCCGCACAAAGGAGGACGCCTGCGTCTAATGGTCCCTGCCACCTCCACCGATAGGGAGATTGAGGACTACTTACGCCGCATGCTACCTAAGGTAGAGGCCCGCCGGGCCCGTCAGGACGCCGATACCCAGCGGGGTGCCCTCGATGAGTTTTTGCGGGAGCGAGCTGACTACCTGCGAGCCACCTACCTGCCAGAAGCCCCAGAACCACTCTCAATCCGGTGGGTCACCAACCAGAAGCAGCGCTGGGCCTCAGCGACCCCTGCTGAGCGCACGATTCGCATCTCGCATACACTTCAGGGCGCACCGGAGTACGCCCTGGATTCAGTGATATTTCACGAGCTCTGTCACTTCCTAGAGCCCAACCATTCACCTGCTTTTAGAGCCCTTGAAGCCCGCTATCCCCACCTTGAGAAAGCGCGGGGTTTTCTGGAGGGTGTTACTTTTGGGCAGCGGGCGCAGCAGGCAGGAAGGGTCTAGAGAAGACTCTTCCCTAGACCCCTTCCTCTTTATTCCTTGTCCTTGCCTTCGGTACCTTCCGTGGGCTCGTCGTAGCCGCCGGCGAGAAGCTTCTCGAGGGCGGCGTCGAACTCGTCCTCGCTGGCGTTGAGCAGGGCCCGGCGGGAGGTGAAGCCTGCGGGGTCGTCCAAATCTTCGCCGGTGGGCAGGGTCTCGGGGCCCTCCCAGAGCTGGTCGCGGGCCTCAAAGCCGTGGTTTTCTTCGTAGTGACGCCAGAAGGCAAGGGCCTCGCGCATCTTGCGGGGGCGAAGTTCAAGGCCAACCAGCTGGGCGAAAGCGTGTTCTGCGGGGCCGCCGGTGGCACGGCGGCGGGCCATGGTCTCAGCCAACTGCGGGGCCATAGGCAGGTTTTTGGTGGCCTGCTCGGTGACGAGGCTGACCCAGCCTTCGATGAGGGCCAGCAGGGTTTCGAGGCGGTCAAGGGCCAGCTGCTGGTCTTCGGTGAGCTGGGGCTTGAATATGTCGCCGGCGAAGGCGTCCATCATGGCTTCGGGGTTTGAGGGGTCGAAATCGATGTCGTTAGCAGCTGCCTGCATACGCTCAATATCAACATGAATACCTCGGGAGAAGCGTATGATGAGGTCGATGATGTCCCCACGCAGCCAGGGGTTGGTCTTATGCAGGCGAATCAGGGCAGCTTCGCGCACGGCAAGGTAGAGCATGACCTCTTGAGACGGGATTTCTAGGCCTTCACCGAAGGCCGCAACACCGGCCGGTAGCAGGGCTGAGCGCCCCTGGGCCAGTGGGATACCAATGTCGGTGGACGAGACGACCTCTTCGGCCAGTTTGCCGATGGCCTGCCCCATCTGCATACCGAACATCATGCCGCCGAGACCAGCGAAGAGATTACCGCCGCCGAGCATACCGGCCATTTCTTCGGGCATCTGCTGCCGGATAGAGGAGGTCATGGCGGAGGAGACTTCTTCGGCAACGGGGCCAGCGATGTCCTTCCAGGTGGCAAAGGAGTTCTCAACCCACTCGGCTTTGGCCCAGGCTTCAACACCGAAGGCAGGACGCTCGAAGACGGTCACGGGGTCCAGCCAGAGATCTGCCAGGGCAGCAGCATCACGGACTGCGCCTGTCTGGGCTGAAGTCACCGAGGGGTCTTCACCCATGGCCAGTACCTGGCGGGCGTGCTGCTTGGCCATATCCCAGTTGATGGGTTCGTCACTAGACTGGGCACTCATCATAGAATTGACCTGGGCGAAGATACCCGAAAGCATGGCCGGATCGAGGGGGATATCCATATTTTTGAGGGCGTCAGCATCGAAGCCCGCGGCCCCGTTCATGGCTGACGGATCAAACCCCTGCTCCTGTAGCTTTTTGAGGAACTCTTCAAGGGGGTCACGGCCAGCTGAGTCATAGGGATTCTTGGTCACGTTCTGCCTCGTTTCAATAGGGGGCTGCGGCGCCCGCCGCTCCTGTTTCTCACTAGCCTACCGACCTCATCGCCTGCCCCGGGAGGCTTTTAGCCCTGAGCCAAGTGGGAATTTGCTGGGGAGCGGGCGGTGCCGGGTGATTTTGCTAGTAGGCTAGTCCTATGGTTTTTTCGAAGAGGGACAGAGCCGGTACCCGTCCCCGTGGAGGTCGGGCTAATCTGCGCACGGTCAGTGCTGTGGGGGCCCTGGGCTTGTCGATGCTTTCTTTGGTGATTCCGGTTGATTTCGTGACCGAGTCACCCGGCCCCACCTTCAATACGATTGGCGAGTTTAACAGTAAGCCCCTGATTGAGATTGAGGGCGCTCAGACCTACCCGGTGAGCGGCAACCTTGACATGACCACGGTGTCGGTCGCCGGTGGCCCCAACTCTTCCCTCTTTGCGATTGAGGCGCTGGCAACCTGGCTGGAAGATTCTACAGCGGTGCTCCCCAGCGACCTCATCTATGACCCCTCAATGACCAGCGAGCAGGTCACCGCGCAGAATACTGCCGATATGACCAACTCCCAGGAGGTAGCTCAGGCGGCTGCCCTCACCCAGCTAGGTACTGACTACACCGAGATTTTAACGGTGTCAGGTGCCGTTGAGGGCGGCCCCAGCCAAGGTATCCTTCAGGAGGGCGACGTGATGACCGCTCTCAACGGCGAGCCGCTGGCAAGCTACACCGACCTGACCGAGCGGGTGAACGCGTCCGCCGGGCAACCCGTCACCCTCACTGTGACCCGCGACGGCCATGAACAGGACGTCACCGTCACCCCCTCCTACAATGAGCAGAGGCAGCGCTATGTGCTGGGCCTCTACATTGCCCGGTCCTTTGAGTTCCCCATGACTGTTAAATACGGTCTAGAAGAAGTGGGTGGCCCGTCTGCTGGCATGATGTTTGCCCTGGGTATTATCGACGAGTTAACCGAGGGCGAGATGACCGGTGGCATTCACTTTGCCGGAACCGGCACCATCGACGCGGACGGTACCGTGGGCAGCATCGGCGGCATCGAACAAAAGATGCGGGGAGCTGCGGACGCCGGTGCTACGGTTTTCCTGGCCCCGGCAGATAACTGCGATGAAGTGGTCGGTAACGTGCCCCGTCGCCTGAACGTCATCAAGGTATCAACTTTGGATGAGGCAGTAGATGCGGTCACCCGCATTGGTCAGGGTGAAGACCCCACAACCTTCCCCACCTGTTCCTAAGGAGCGGGGCTAGTCACCCCAGAGCTGAAATGCTAAGCCTACTCTCGAAACTCACAGCTTTCTTTGGCAAAATAGTGTCTTATATGTAGCGTCGCCCACTGTGCGGCGTCACCCACCACACAGGCCGCACCTTTGCGGCAGACACGAAATACAACTGAAGGATACCCGTGAGTACCGGAAGCACTCCTCCCCGTTCATCATCACGCGCTCCTCAACGTAGAAGCCGGCCGCTGACCGTGACCGTGGCAATCATTGCCGCCCTGGTCGTAGCCTTTGTTTTTGCAACCCAGGTGTACACCGACGTCCTCTGGTATGACCAGCTGGGCTACCTCAAGGTTTTCATCACCCAGAACCTGACCCGCGGTGCAGTCTTCCTGGTTGCAAGTATCGTTGTAGGTATCGCCGTTTGGGCCAGCCTCTTCTACGCCTATAGGCACGGCCAACTACAGACTCCTAGCCCCCGCCGTTCTGCTGGCCCCCGAGTGGATGCCAGCGGCAACCCTGTGCCCGACCCCTACGGCGATATGCAGGACCTCTTCAATCAGAACATGGAGCGCTACCGTCAGGGTATTGAGCGTATGCGCAAGGTCCTTCTGATTGCTGTGCCGGTTCTTCTGGGCGCCTTCGTCGCTAGTGGGGCGATGACCCAGTGGGAGACCGTCCTGCTCTTCTTCCAGGGCGAAAGCTTTGGTACCACAGATCCCGAGTTCGGCCGCGACCTGGGCTACTTCATGTTTACCCTGCCCTTCCTCAACGTGGTGACCGGCCTGCTGAGCACCGCTATTATCTTCTCAGCGATGGCAGCTTTGGTCATGCACTACTTCTACGGTGGCATCGTAGTGGGGGAGCGCGGTATCACTACCACCGTGCACTTCCGCCGCCACATCGCAGTGCTCGGTGCCCTCTTCATTTTGCTGCGCGGCATCACCCTGTGGCTGGCCCGCTACAACGCAACCCAGGACCAGTCCGGATCCTGGGCTGGTGCCATGTACAGTGATGTCAACGCCATCATCCCTGTCAACGCGATTCTGGCAATTGCCTCCCTGCTAGTTGCTGCCCTCTTCGTCCTGGCCGCTGTGCGCGGGAACTTCCGTCTGCCCGTCATTGGCACCGCCGTGCTGGTGATTGCTTCGCTGGTTGCCGGTGGTATCTATCCCTGGGTTGTGCAGCGCTTCCAGGTTGTACCGAACGAGCAGGCTGCAGAAGCCCCCTACATCCAGCGCAATATCGACGCTACCCGCGCCGCCTACGGCCTGGACCAGATCGACGTTCAGAGCTATGACGCTACCACCTCAACCGCAGCGGGTGCCCTGCGCGGGGAGAGTGAGACTATCTCTAACATCCGTCTGCTCGACCCCAACGTGGTGTCCGGCGCCTTCGCCCAGCTGCAGCAGTTCCGCCCCTACTACCAGTTTGGGCAGAACCTCTCAGTGGACCGCTACACCATCAAGGGTGCCGAGACCGATACCGTCATCGCAGCTCGTGAGCTCAACCCCGACCAGAATGCCGGGTCATCCTGGGTTAACCAGCACGTGGTCTATACCCACGGCTACGGCGTCATTGCCGCCTACGGCAACCAGGTAGAAGCCGACGGTAAGCCCAAGTTCATCCAGTCGGGTATTCAGGCAACCGGTGCAATTAGCGATGACTATGAGCCCCGCATCTACTTCGGCCAGAGCTCACCTGACTACTCCATCGTGGGTGGCACCGCCGAGGACGAACCGCTAGAACTTGACCGCCCCCAGACCGCTGACGACGAAAGCGGCGCGGACGCCAAATACACCTTCAGCGGTAACGGCGGCCCCGTCATCGGTAACGCCTTTAACCGCCTGGCCTACGCCATCAAGTTCCAGTCATCAGATATCCTGCTGTCGGACGCCGTCCGCCCCGAATCCCAGATTCTCTACGACCGCGACCCCTCAGAGCGCGTGAAGAAGGTTGCCCCCTACCTGACCGTAGACGGCAACCCCTACCCGGCTATCATCGATGGCCAGGTGCTCTGGATTGTGGACGCCTACACTACCAGTAACCAGTACCCCTACTCGCAGGCAGCCCAGCTTGATAATGCGACCTCTGATTCAGAGACCGCAACCGGGGCTTCTCAGGCCCTGCCCAGTCAGCAGGTCAACTACATTCGTAACTCGGTCAAGGCTACTGTGAACGCCTATGACGGCTCGGTTGCCCTCTACGCCTGGGATGACCAGGACCCGGTACTGAAGACCTGGCAGAAGGTCTACCCCGATACCGTGCGCCCCTACAGTGAGATGAGCGCTTCGCTCATTGAGCACGTGCGCTACCCCCAGGACCTCTTCAAGGTGCAGCGAGAGATTCTGAACGCTTACCACGTGACCAATGCAAGCAGCCTCTACAACGGGGACGACCGCTGGTCGATTCCTAACGACCCCACCAACGATAGCGGCCGCCCCCTGCCTCCCTACTACATGTCCCTGCAGATGCCGGGAGAAGACTCAGCTCAGTTCTCGCTGACCACAAGCTTCATCCCCCAGCAGTCAGACAGCAACACCCGTAACGTCATGTACGGCTTCTTCTCCGCCAATGGCGATGCCGGTACCGGTAAGGACGGCGATAAGGCTGAAGGCTATGGCAAGCTGACCCTGCTTGAGCTTCCCCGCTCGTCGGTTGTTCCCGGCCCCGGTCAGGCTCAGAACGTCTTCAACTCAGATACCGCTGTATCAACCGAGCTGAATCTGCTGCGCCAGGGTGCTTCTGACGTGATCAACGGTAACCTGCTCACCCTGCCTGTGGGTGGCGGTATTCTCTACGTGCAGCCGGTCTACGTGCAGTCCTCTGGTGATGCCGCCTACCCCTCACTGCGCCGCGTCCTTGTGGGCTTTGGCGAGCAGGTCGGCTTTGCCCCCACCCTGGAGGAAGCCCTGGACGAGCTCTTTAGCGGTTCCTCCGGCGCTGAAACCGCTGCCGATGCCGGTGTTGATGAATCCGAGGCCGCTCAGGCAGCTGATGGTACTGCGACCAGCACTGACAGCGCGAGCCTGGTCGGTGCCCTGCACGATGCCCGCAAGGCTATGCAGGACGCGGACGCCGCTATGAAGGCCGGCGACTGGGCTGCCTACGGTGAAGCCCAGACCCGCTTGAACGAGGCCCTGCAGCGCGCCATTGATGCTGAAGGTATCGAGGGCACTGCCACCACCCAGGCAAGCCCCAGCCCCTCACCGTCCAGCTAGGAGTCAGGCTGTAGCAGCCTTGGGTAGATAAGGACGCCGCCTCCCGCACCTGGCGGGCTGGCGGCGTCCTTTTGTGTAGAGTGCATCACAAAAGCCGGTTTTGGCTTGCGCCGCCTTTGGGAAGTGCGTATAGTTATATGAGTCGCCGCGGGGTGGAGCAGTTCGGTAGCTCGCCGGGCTCATAACCCGGAGGCCGCAGGTTCAAATCCTGCCCCCGCAACCA
>DHKFJ23503__coassemble_569_pt1 | contig 71979 bp, 62 predicted proteins | sample DHKFJ23503__metabat2_high_PE_042 | metagenome-assembled genome bin DHKFJ23503
TGGATGGTGTTGTGAGTCTCGTATGATGGTAGGAACTAAAGCCAGTACATATCAGGATTCCTCGACTCTGGCTGATAAGGGCTATATCGGGTTGGGGTTGGCTACCCCGGCCAGGCGTAAGCCGGGTCAGCGGCTGAGTCGGGAGCAGAGGCGGAATAATCGGGTGCTGAATCGGCTGCGGTCGGTGGTGGAGCGGGTTATCGCTCACATCAAGACTTGGCGGATTCTTCATACGGGGTTTAGGCGGCCGTTGGGGTTGTATGGGCGGGTGTTTGCGGTGGTGCGGGGGTTGGTGTTTTTGGCTGGGGGTGGGACTTTTGAATAAGCCTCATAGATAATAGCCAGATTGATGCCATCTACTACACGGGTGGGCACGCAGTCATGTATGACTTCCTTGAAGATGCCGCGCTACAAGAACTGACCCGGACCCTCTACGAGTCCGATAAAGTTGTTGCCTCTGTTTGCCACGGTTTCTGTGGGATCTTGAACGTGAAGCTCAGCGACGGCACCTACCTGATTGAGGGTAAAGAAATGACCGGTTTCAGCTGGAAAGAGGAAGTGCTCGCGGGTGTCTCCAAACTAGTGCCCTACAATGCCGAAAGCCTTGCACAGCAACATGGCGCACACTACCGCAAGGCCGCCTTGCCCTACCTGCCTTTTGCCCTCGAAGATGGGAACCTTGTTACCGGGCAGAACCCCTTCTCAGCTAAAAAGACAGCCGAACTGATTAGCAAGAAGCTGAACGAGAAGTAAAGGTATATGAGCTAATGGGCCAGGTCCATCATGTGGTATCTGACTCAGCTCATGGGGCGCATAAGGACGATTTTCGGGGTAAAGTGAACGCCTTCCCCTCATGACGAGCCTTATGCGCTCTCACGTTTAAGAGGAGAACTTAGGCGTCGGGTTGCTGGCCGTCATGAGCCTGCCAGTCGCAGTCGGTGAGCTCAAAGTCGGTGAAGACAACGGTGAACGATGAATCCTCCGGCGAGCAGGCATACACCCCGAACTGAATAGTCTCGGGTGCCTTAGCCAGGTGGCAGATACGCATCTGCTCCCAGGTAATGCCGTCCAAGGAGCTCTCAATACGGAAGTCCTGGCCCCTACGACTCAGCCGGTACCACATGTGTCTAGTTGTGGCCGGAATGTTAACGGTAGCCCAGTCAGAGTAGCCGTCGTTGGTGACAACCGAGCCAAGGTGCTGGTACTCACCGTTCTCATACTCAATAGATGCCTTGAGCCAGTTTTCGCTGTCCAAGTAGAGGGCCACACCGCACTGGTCAAAGCGGTGCGAGCTATCCGAGAATTCAGTTTTGACGACAAACGAGAAGTACTGTTCGTCTGTCTGGGTTTGGAGCACTGGGGCGTTATCGTTGCGGAAATGATAATAGGTGCGCTGCCACAGGTCGGTGCCGGGTTCTGTAGTGATAGTGACGCGGTCTTCGCCCACCGTGTATTGCTGGGGCTGGTGGGTCCAGGTGAATATCTATAGGTCCATTCACACAATCTACTCCGGCCACCTTTCCGCTACTAAGTCATGTTCCAGCACGCGTAACCTAGGGTCAGAAAATAGGCCAACCGGTACAAACGGTAACGCCCTAGACTCAGAGGGGGCTCAGATTACCATTGGAAGTATGAGAATCCTTATCTACGGTGCAGGAGCGATGGGGCTCTACTTCGCCGCAACCCTGGCGCAAGCCGGTCATGATATCCACCTGAAAACTCGAACCCCCTGGCTTCTTTCACCGGGGAGCCAGCCGGTGATTAACGTCCAGCGGGCAGACGGCACTCAGGAGTCGGTCAGTATTGCCAGCGTGATTACCGATGTACCTGAGCGCATTGACGTTGATGCGGTGCTGATTGCTACTAAGGCCTGGCAAGTACCAGGAATCGTTGAGGAACTTGACGACAAAATTCCTACCTCCGCCATACTGCTGACGGTCCAAAACGGTGTCACCGCACCGGAACACTGCGCCCGTACCTTACCAGCAAACCCCACGGTTGCCTCAACCTGCGTCGTTATTGTGGAACGTAAAAGCCCGCAGACCGTTCACCTGCTGGGGTGTGAAGCGCAACTTACCGTGGGGGAGTTCCACACCGGAAGTAGCGCCGAAAGCCTGGATCATGTACAGGACATGTTCGACGGGACACCGGTTGAAATCACTCCGACCAACGATATTCACCGTGCCCTCTGGAAGAAGTTGGCGCTCATTGCCTCCTACGGTGGTGTCGGTGCCGTATCGCACCTGACGGTGGGTCAAACCCGCTCCCACGATTCAACCCGCAACCTCGTGCTCGAAGCTATCCAGGAAACAGCAAAGGTGGCCCACGCTCACGGTGTCACTTTCACCGAGCAGGACGTACAGGATACATTCGCAATCTACACAGACGTTTTTGCCCCCGGTACAACTTCGTCCATGCAACGTGACTTGGCGGAGGGGCGCCCCTCGGAACTGGACGACCAGGTGGGGGAGATTGTCCGACGCGCAGAAGCTGGTGGGGTAGACGGTCCCGTGCAGAACTTCCTCTATCGGGTACTCCGTGCCCGCGAAGAAATAGTGAGGAACATAGAGTAAACCCCAATACTTGTGTGAGGTGCAAGTTATATAATCGCTGTATGACTGATTTCCCCCTGACTCGACGCCACCTTTTCCTCGGCCTAGGCGCAACAGCCTTAGCCGCCTCCCTAGTGTCCTGCTCGGCCAACGACACCACCCAGGAACTAGCTGGTCAGCTCGCGGAGGCTCTCAGTAAAAAGGACATAGCTGAGATAGAGTTCTCCGCCGGGAGTGCCGTCTCGCCCGCCGATGACTACAAGAAGATAGTGGCTTACATGGGGAAGTCCACTCCGACCGTCACCGTTGCCGGAATCGACAGTGCAGACAAGGGCAAGACCGTGCGTTTGGCCTGGTCCTGGGCTATCCCCGGTGCAGACCAAAAGTGGGAGTACGAGACTCAGGTAGCCCTGACCGAAACCGATAAGAAGTGGTTACCGACCTGGGCCCCGGCGCTAGTGCACCCGCAGCTGAAAGAATCGCTGGGGCTCTACGCCAAGACCGAAGAGGCAAAGCGTGGTGATATTTTGGGTGCCTCGGATAAGCCCCTGGTCACCCTACGCCCGGTGGTTATCGTGGGGCTAGACAAATCTGTCCTGACTACCGCCCAGGAACAGGAAGCCTCTGCCCGGGCACTCGCCAAGCTCCTTGAGATTGACGCCGATACCTATGTGCAGGCCGTCAAAAACGGCGGGGAACAGCAGTTCGTTGTTGCCATTACCCTGCGGCAGGAGGCCTTTGAAGCCCTGGACGGCGCCCAGCTTGAGGCAATCGCCGGTAGCCATACCGTTAGCACCACTAAGGAGCTTGCCCCCAGCGCCCAGTTCGCCCCGGATATCCTGGGCGCAGTGGGGGAGGTGACCGCTGAGGACATCGAAAAGTCTAACGGTGCGTTGAGTACCGGTGATGTTATCGGTAAGGGCGGCCTCCAAGAGAAGTTCAACAGTGTGCTTGCTGGGTCTAACGGCTACAGCGTGAGCCTGATAAACCTTGATAAACAGGGCGTACTCGTTGACAGCGGAACTCCCGAAGAGCTGATCCGGGTGGAGCCTGTCGCCGGCGCTCACCTCTCAACAACGCTTGATGCTGATTTGCAACAAAAAGCGGTTGATTTGCTCAAAGACCAGACCTCGCCCAGTGCGCTGGTAGCTCTGCGCGTCTCCACGGGGGAGCTATTGGTGGCGGCTAATGGGCAGGCTTCCGAAGGTTATTCCACGGCTCTGCTAGCTCAGTACGCGCCGGGTTCTACCTTTAAGATTGTGACCTCGCTGGCACTGCTCCGCAAGGGTATGACCGCCCGGTCCACCGTGAACTGTAGCGAGACAGCCCAGGTGGATGGGCGCGTCTTTAAGAACGCGACCGGCTATGACCCCGCCGCCCTGGGCAAGCAGCCTTTGACGGTGGCTATGGCACATTCTTGCAATACGGCTTTTATCAATGAGCGAGATAAGGTCTCCCAGGCTGACCTGCAAAGCGCTGCGCAGGGGCTGGGCCTTGGTATGGAACTGGACCTGGGCGTTGCCACCTACATGGGGGTGGTGCCCGATACCGATGACGCGGTCACTCACGCCGCTTCTATGATTGGTCAGGGCGAAGTGACAGTTTCCCCGCTGGCAATGGCGGTGATGACGGCTTCCGCCGCTAAGGGTGAGATTGTTATGCCGGTGCTGGTTAAGGGGCAGAGCCTAGCGGAGGCTAAGCCTGCCGGTTCGCAGGCCGTAACGGCGGCTGAGAGCAAGGAACTGAGCACCCTCATGCGGGCTGTGGTCACGGAGGGGTACCTGCAAGACCTCAAGAACCTGACTCCTGATGATGCTATGGGCAAGACCGGTACCGCTGAGTTCGGTAACGACAACCCGCCCAAGACCCACTCATGGGTGGTAGCAGTCCACAAGGACATAGCGGTAGCCGTAGTCGTGGAGGACGGCGACTTGGGCGCGGTGACGGGCCAGCCGATTGTGAAGAAGTTCATGGAGCAGCTCTAGAGTGCAGTGAACTTGGTATCGCAAAAATTCGGGTTTTGTGCAATAATTTGAGGAAGCTGGTAACCACAAGTTTTGGAGTTCTACCATGTCGCTCGAAGCGTATAACCTTAAATCGACCGTTATCATCTCTGCAGAAGATGCTGCGGACTTCCTTGCAAAAATGGATATCTCGATTGTCGATATCAATGCAGGACTTGAAGCCGGTGAGCAGGCTGCGGGAAATACGGGTATTGATGCCCCTGCGACAGCAGCCGGAACCCGCAGGTGGTTTGATACCACTGAGGTTATCCGCAGGGAATTGCGCACTAAAGGGCCATGGAGGATAGAAAATCCCAAGAATAGGCCGCTGGTTGTCCACCTAGGTGGTGACTACAGGATGGGAATTTTAGGCGGAGATGCTAATACAGGTATCCCTGACCCGGATGTAGTTCCAAAAGCTAACAGGAAAAAGGGCGCTGCAACGGAGGAATCCGTCAACGCAAACCAGGAAGCACTGTTTTATCTCAATAAACCAGCGGATAATACTCTTCGTGAGGTTATCGGTAGCCTGCCTCCTGCCGGTCACTGGTTTCTTCTCTACTATCGGGATGAGGAAGAGATTAGGTGTGAGATTTCCTTGCCGTCACCCAGCTTTGAAGGCGGGCAGTTTCAGAGTTGGCAGTGTCGCGTAATCCTTCCCCCGATAGACAAAACAGCTGTAGACCGTAACAAGATACCGGATATTGGTGGCGGAGACGTTGAGTTCCAAATCGCATAATATTTACCCTGAACGGATTGCCCTCGCCCGTAAAAGGCGGGGGCAAACCCGTGTTTCACTTGCGCAAGCATTAGGAGTGACAGACAGGACAACTCAAAAATATGAGAAGGAGGGAGCACCCGCTTCCGCCGCACCCAGACTTGCCAAAGCCCTTGGGTTCCCCCAAGAGTACTTTTTTCGTCCTGTCCTTGATGAAATTGATGCTGAGCGCGTGAACTTTCGTGCTGGGCGTGCCGCAATACGTAGTGCTCGTGATTCAGCGGTTGCTGCTGGTTCCACCGGCATTGAGATTATGCGCTGGGTAGAGGACAGATTCACTCTACCTGCTCTTACTGTACCAACATTCGAAAGCATTGAGCCGGAGACTGCTGCACAACTACTGAGAGAAGAGTGGGGGCTCGGCATTAAGCCTTTGCCTAACCTTGTTCAGCTCTGTGAATCACGTGGCATCTTTGTGATGGTTCTACCCGATGCTGCATTAGAGGTAGATGCCTTTTCGCTCTGGCACGAGGGAAGACCCTATATTTTTATTGCTCGACAGAAAACTCCTGAGAGAGCTAGATTCGATATTGCCCACGAATTAGGTCACCTGGTACTGCATAGGTATGCTCCAGTAGATGAACCATCTGCTGCACAGGAGAAAGAGGCAGATATTTTTGCTTCTGCATTGTTGATGCCAGAGCCACTTCTGGCGCAGTACTTTCGCCCTAATCCCACCGTTGATGAAATACTTGAGTGCAAGCAGATTTTTCAGGTATCAGCTTTTGCGGTAGCAACCACTTTGCACAAATTCGGACGGATGACCGATTGGATCTACCGTAAGGTTTGTGTGGAACTAACTCGTAGAGGATATCGTACAGGCGAGCCTGACGGTATGGGTTCCTACGAGCAATCGCGACTCTTCCCACAGGTTTTTGGTGCGGATAAGGCAGGGCCTGTTACGGTAGGGCGAATAGCCAGGGAGCTGGCTGTTCCAGAAGAAGATGTGCTGACTCTGACGTTTGGCACCCGTTTTCGGGTACTGCAGGGGACAGGGGAGAAACCGGCAGCGAGTCAGGAGATAGAGCGACCTAATTTACGGTTATTGTCGTAACAGAGTAAAGGCAGAAATATGTTGAGGCTACTACTCCTCGCAGGATGAGCGCTACCGCTGAAGAGCGGGTAACGGATAGATATGTATTTAAAACCCCTGTATTCAGAACTACTTCTGAATAGACTGATGGTATGTCTGCAGCTACCTACGCTAAAACTTTCAACTCTTCGGAGCTGAGCCGTAATCCTAAATCTGTTTTTGATGCAGTTGAAGCCCAACCTGTTCTGGTGACACGCCGTGATGGTGAGAATCTAGTACTCATGACCGAACATGAGGCGGATAATCGCCGGGATATGTTTGCTATAGGGGCTCAAATTATTGCTGCGACCACTCTTGATAGGGGGACTCTGGCTGAGCGTATGGCTACTGTTTTCCCGTGGATGCTTGCCCTGAATGATAGTGACCGTGAGTTGTGTGCCCGTGAGCTGGTGGAAGTTTCTCGTGTCGCTTTTGCAACTAATCAGCCTAAGGCCCTGTTGATTGAGGTGACAAGCTGGTTTGAGACCGCTACAGCATTAGCGGCTGGCTTGCATGAGACTGATGTAGGTTGGCTTGATGAACCAGTGGCTGTAGAGACTCCCTGATGGCCAAGAGCATGCGGGTAGAGCGCCCTCTTCGAAAGTCGGAATTTGAGATTGTTTTTGCCAGTTCTCATGCGCAGAAGGGCTGGCGGGACCTCAAAGCTGTGGTTCCCGGGCCTCTTGTCGATACTTGGGAATGGCTAACCAAAAATCCTTTGGAGGTGTCTCCGACAAATTACCCTCTTAAAGGAGAACTAAGTACCCTGGTTTACCAGGGTAAAACTATAGCCGGTGGCAGTATAAGCCAACGTTAAAGGGTGGCGCTAGAATTTGGTTCTTCGTCGATGAAGGTACCCGCCGGGTTTATCTTGAAAATGTTTTTACTTCACACCCGAATGAAACTAAGTAGAAGCTTATCAATCAGGAGTGGTCTGTAGCCAGTAGTATCAGCCCTATGAACCTCGTGATAGGGCCAATGCTAATGGCTTACCGCCTTAATCTCACTAGTCAAAGTTAGATTTTGGTGCATTGCTCCGATTTTGCAACTACCATCTCTTGTTTATTATTGATTTCTTGTAGATAGGTTTTATTCTATATAAGACTGCAATAAGTTTTATGAGATTGAGTTACATTTTAATAATTTTTTTTGCAAGGCATATTTCTGGAATTTGTCAAGTTATATAATATTTATATGTTGTGGATGGTGAGCTTTAGGGCGTCATACAATGCATTTGTAACTAATCCTATGCTAAGGTTTTCAATAAAATCGATTGATCCTTGGGAAAGGTTCCTGCGTTGATTACTCTTTATCTCGTAAATCTCAGAGAGGATGGTATTCAGATTTTGCTCGATAAATGGGTTTTTCACCTCCTCATTGAGTATTAGGTTCTCTAAGTTGGTGATATAAAAATGATTTTCTGTGTAATTGTTTGAGATGTCAGAAAGTAATATTTCATGATATCCCTTGTGTGAGAGTGCGAATCTTATATCTACCCTCTTTCCTCTCCGAAGATTATTATCCTTTAAAAGGTTTGCGTCATCGTCGTGAACCAGGCAGCGCCCTTCATCCCTAACTAATATTAACATCACTTCTTTGAATTGCCTCGGATTTAACCCGAGCTGTTTAATAAAGTTGTTGTCAAAACAGATGAAAATGTCCCTCGGAGTTTACGGCATTGTATAACGCCATTAATAACTCTGGTTTTGTGGATTCTATTTGTTGTAATGTTGCTGGAGGTAGGTCCTCGGGGTAGTAATTTATCTTTATATATAAGAAAAATGCTACTAATAGCAATATAATAAAAATAACTGATTCTATGCTCATAGTATGGGTACCCGTAGATGCTGAATCGACGTCTTAGTAATTGCTTCGCGTGTAGCCCCTCCTGATGTGGCAATTTTTAGGAGTTGCTTTTTTATGCTAGGGAGTGTTAGGTAGCGTTCTAGCAATTCTGGTTCAATAGTGTCCGGTTTGAGTCGGATAATAGCCACATGCTGATTTACACGAGCAGGGAGAACATCCTCTGGGACGCGGCAAACACGTGCTACAGATGCACCTGTAATATTTAGAAGGATATCGTTCTCTTTGACCTCCACACTGGAAAGAGCAGCTGCCTGCTTTTCGTCGATAAATGCTAATCCATCATAGACAAACCTGCGGTCATGAACATTCATACTTCGAATCAAAGCAATACCCTCGGACTTATACGCCTGCGACCCACCTTTAGGAGTAGCACCTGAACCAATTTTAGAAGTGATATCGCCAAGCTTTGCCCAGTCAAAATTCTCTCTCTGACCAAAATAGCGCTCGTAGTGGCTTACTGATAGTTCTTCGAAAAGCTCCTGCTGGCACTCACGTTTTCGTTGTATAGAAAACTGAAGATCACGTATCTTTACAAATTTTTCTTGTTCCTCCAATGATGGTTTTTCAAACGAAATTTCCTTTAAAAATTTGAAATGTCGAGAATATCCTGCATCTGGGAGCTTTGAATCTTTTAATTTCCAGTATAGATATTTTGGTAGAAATCCTGGTTGAGGTTCAAGAACTTTTACTCCATCAGCGCCAAGCGCAAAAGGGGTATCAACGTATTTTACTGCTTTAGTATGATCTCCAAATAAAATGACAGGAAGTGAAGTTGAAACCATCTGGTTGTCGGATGAAGTGTACCCAGAGATAAAATTTTTCCCTTGGTCAATTACCGGAATATCTCCAGATTCTTTGTATTCACTTTTAGGAACTTTTGGGTTCTTTCCAGTTTTATCCTTAAAAGCTTCGTTGAAAGAAACTGAAACTGTCACAGCCCCATCACCTTCTTCAGTTGCTCGATGTGCTCGCCAATTTCGCGCTGGGTCTGCTCCAGCTCCGCAATAATCTCCTCCGGGGAGCGGTAGGCTACCTCTTCAAAAACCAGCTCCTTATAGCGGTTAATAGAGAGGTCATAGCCCTGCTCCACAATCTCACTCTTCGGCACCGTAAAAGACTTCTCCGTGCGGGCCCGCTCACGCTCAGCCCCATCACGTTCAGCCCAGCGCTTCAAAACCTCCGGCAGATCATTAGCCTCAACCGGGTTGCGCTTATCATCCAGGCTGAACCCATCAGCCTCAACATCAAAGAACCACACCTCATCAGTGCCACCCGAATTCGTCTTCGTAAAAAACAAAATCGCGGTCGACACACCCGCATAGGGCTTAAAGACACCCGAAGGCAACTTCACCACGGCGTCCAGCTTCTGATCCTCAACCAAGGCGCGGCGAACGTCCTTATGCGCCTTCGACGACCCAAACAAAACACCATCGGGCACAATCACCGCAGCCCGCCCACCGGGCTTCAACAACTTCAAAAACAGAGCCAAAAACAACAGCTCAGTCTTCTTGGTCTTAGCGACCTTCAACAAATCCTGACTCGTCGCCTCATAATCCAAGCTCCCCGCAAACGGCGGATTCGCCAGAATCAAAGAGTACTTCTCGGCGTCCTCACTGGCACCCTCACTCAAAGAATCCCGGTAACGAATATCAGGGTTATTCACCCCGTGCAACATCATATTCATCGACCCAATACGCAACATGGTCGAATCAAAGTCATACCCGTGGAACATACCCCCATGGAAATGCTCCCGATGCTTCGCACTCGTAAACGGATCACGATTCTCACGCACCCACTCAGCAGCCGCCACCAAAAAACCAGCCGTACCGCAGGCAGGGTCCACAATGACGTCCTCAACATCAGGGGCCATCATCGCCACCATCAACTCAATAATGTGGCGCGGAGTGCGGAACTGGCCATTTGTACCCGACGTGGCCAACTTCGACAACATGTACTCATACAAGTCACCACTCGTATCAAGATCATCGAGAGCAATCGCGTCTAACTGGTCAACAACCTTAGCCAACAAGGCAGGGGAAGGAATACGGAAAGTAGCGTCCTTCATATGCTGCGAATACGTGGACGCCTCTCCACCCACTTGGCTCCCCAAATTCCGCAAAAAGGGGAAAATACCAGAATTCATCAGATCAAACATGACCTGCGGATCCTGATTCTTAAAATTCTGCCACCGCAACAGCTCCTGACCCTCACCAAACACCGGGTTCTCCACCGGGCGGCCAGTCAACCGGGCCTGCTTCTCAGCACGAGTCTGCGCATCATCCAAACGACGAATAAACAGCAGATAGGTCATCTGCTCAATAACCTCTAGCGGGTTAGAAATACCACCCGACCAAAAATCGTTCCAAATACGATCAATACGCGATTTAGTCTCGCCCGAGATTGCAATAGCCATAGCTCTAAGTATATGGGGTCATGCCTTTGGGCGGCCTCTACCCAGGGAAGAAAACCTTGCGTAGACTAGGGAACATGACAGCCAGCGCAGATTCACTGAGACTACAGAAACTCATTGCTGATAACAGCGACGCTATCGGCGCAATCTTCCGCAAGTATGGAGCCACCAACCCCAGGCTTTTCGGTTCAGTCGCACGCGGGGATGCTCATGCACAGAGCGACATCGACATCATGGTTGACATTGACGACACCAAAGGCGCAACCATCATGAAACTCGCTGGAATTTCAGAATCACTCAGACGGCTCTTAGGCATCAGGGTAGATGTTGTTACCCCCACAGTTTTGCGAGAGAAAATCTCAGCAGAAGCCAAGAAAGACCTAGTCACCATCTGCTAAAAGATTTCCCTTATGCCACCTCGGCCGTAGCCCTGATTCGGTTGAGAATCGAGACAATCTCAAAGGCGTCATCGTCCCCAAACATCTCAAGGGGGTCGCCCAAGCTCACGTAGGGGTCCTCATAGAGACGCGACGGGTCAACCGTGCCATTCTCGCTCAGCTCATCCACAATGCGCTGCACAAACCGAATCTGCGTCGCAGAATACCGCGACTCATCCAAAAAGACCGCAAAAGCCGCCCGGGCCTCGTCCCGGCTCAAACCCACCAGCGAGCGCACAAACACACCCAGACCTCCGGACTCACGCGCCACCTGCACATTTGCAGGCCCGCCAATACCCGAAGCATCAATCAAATCAGCCAGAGCCGCAAAATCCTCGTCCGTCAGCTGTTTGCCGCGAAGAACCTTCTGCACAGCCACAGCGTCTAGGTGTTCGCGCAGGTACTCCTGCATTTTCTGCTCAAACCGCTCCTGGTTCATACCCACCTGGGTACGCACCACCTCGACCTCTACCGGGTCGATGAGCTCGTCCTGAAAATTGGTGTAGACAATCTTCTTCTGGCCCCTATCGAGCAGGTGGGTGACGCCGCGCAGCTTCTTACGCATGAACTCCAGCAGGGCAGGGGAGACATCCACCCACCAGTCATCTGCTGCCAGCTGCTCCAGGTGGGGTAGGACGGCCGCGATGGCAGGAACCGCTGCCTTGGTCAGCAGATCCTCGGCGAGGGTCTGGGCCACCTCTTTGGCACGAGCCAGTGCGGCAGAATCACCGGTGAGGGCAGACAGCTGGGCCCCGAGCATGAGCAGGTCAAACTGCTTGGCCTCCAGGGTTCCTTCAATCGGCACCGTTGAGGCAACAGCCCCCAAACTCAGCGCCAACTCGGCCTCCGCCTCAGAAAGCTGCGCCCAGGCGTCCGCGCATGCAAAGCGCTCCACCGATGCCCGGTGCGGGCGCACCAGCACATTGCCCATATCCAACCTGCCCACAAAGGCAGCCAGGTCAGAGCGCACCGCCACCGCGTAATCGTCCCCAGCAGCCACGGTGCCAGAGCCCACCAGGGCCCGGGCCAGCCTCACCCGAGTTTCAAACACCCGCTGGGAGACAGGCTTAGCCAGCTGCCCCTCAGAGCCGGGCAGATCCTGGCTGAAATACTCCAGGTTCTGGCAGAAGTCGAAGACCAAAAAGTCCGTCTTATCGGCCCCGGGGCCAAAAACATCGGGAGCCAGGCGGGTACCGCGCCCCAACATCTGCCAGAACTTGGTCTTCGCCCGTACCAGCTTGAAAAAGACCAGGTTCAGAATCTCGGGCACATCAATGCCGGTATCGAGCATATCCACGCTAATAGCAATGCGCGGCAGAGACTCCGGCTCAGAGAACTTCTCAATCGCTGACTCCGCCGCATACGTGCGGTTAGTAATCACCTGGGCGTAGGAGCCGCCGTAACCGGGGAAGAGCACGTTAAACCGCTCATAGATAAAATCAGCGTGGGCCTGGTTCTTGGCGAAAATGATGGTCTTGCCCAGCAACTCACCGTCAGCTACCCGGTAGCCGTGCTCCATGAGCGTGGTCAGCACCTTATCGACCGTATCGGCGTTGAAAAGAAAGCGGTTCAGGGCCTCGCTGGTAATCTCATCGGGCACAGCATCGCCCCAGTCAGCAGACTCCCACTGCTCCTGCTCAGCCTCACTGAGCTGGTCATAGCGGATACCCTCGCGCAAGAAACGGGTACCCACGCTAAAGCCCCGGGCAGGAACCAGGTAACCATCGCTTACCGCCTGATCGAGGGTGTAAGCGTCGGTCGGCACGCCGGCCTCTAGGTCAAAGAGGGCATAGGTGTTGAAATCAACCTCGTCTTTAGGGGTAGCAGTGAGCCCCACCAGCAGGGCATCAAAATACTCAAAAATCGCCTTGTACTTGGCATAGACCGACCGGTGGGCCTCATCGACCACAATCAGGTCAAAATAGCCAGGGCCGAATTCGCGTAGGGTGGCTTCGCCCTCAGCCCGGGTGCGGTTAATGATGTTCAGCATGGTGGGGTAGGTGCTGGCATAGACCCGGCCATTAGCCTGCTTATCCTCCACCAGGCTCACCGTAGCCAGGTTCGGCAGATGGGCCTTGAAAGCCTTGACCGCCTGATTCACCAAGGCGGTGCGGTCAGCCAGGAACAGGACGCGCTTGACCCACCCGGCGCGTGAAAGCAGGTCCACCAGGGCGATGGTTGTGCGGGTCTTACCAGAACCGGTCGCCATCACCAGCAGGGCCTTACGACGCCGGGCATCAAAAGCCTCAGCCACCGAAGCAACAGCCCGCAGCTGATAATCGCGCCCAGCAATCTCAGTATTCACCTGCTGCCCGCTCAACTGCTGGCGGCTGGTCCTGCGCTCAATCAAGAGGGCCAGCTCATCTTCGGTGAGGAAACCCTGCACCTCACGCGGCGGGTAACCGGCCGCGTCATCCCACAGGTAGTGGGTATAGCCGTTGGTATAGAAAATAACCGGGCGGACGCCGGTCGCCGCCTGCAGCGCGTCCGCATAGGCCTTTGCCTGGTCGCGGCCAACATCCACCGACTCCCGGGCCCGCTTGGCCTCAACCAAGCCGAGGGGGCGGCCGTCCCTACCCCACAGCACGTAATCAACCCGGCCCGACCCACTGGGGGTGGGCAGGCCCGTCACCGGGTACTCGCGGTCCCGCGTATTGGTAAGGGGCCAGCCTGCCTCACCCAGGAGCAGGTCGATGAAGTAGTCGCGGGTTTCAGCCTCGTTATAGTCATGGGTGTCGGGCAGGGGCCTAGCCGCCTGGGCTTCAGCTAACTGGGCGCGAAGATGCTCTAGCTCGGCGTCCATAGCGTCAACCCGCGCCTGGTGCTCAGCAGCAAGTCTCTCCAGCTCAGCCGTGCGCTCGGCCTCAGCCTCAGCCATGCGCTGCTGGGTCAGAGCTCGCTGCTCTGCCTGGCGGCGCAGCGTGGGAATCAGCTGGCGGTCAAAAGCCTTGCCTGCAGGAGCTAAAGCCGGGGTCGCCGAATGGTTATACACACCCCAGATCATCAGGTGATACAGATCGGTCACCGCCCGCTCGGCGTCCCGGTCAGAAAGGACCCTCCGGGAGTTATGGGCCGCATCGTTTCCCAGGTGGCGGATAGTCTTGAACTTCAGGCGCTTATCATTATCGAGATATACCGAGAAAGCCTCATTGCTGGTCAAGGTCGCCAGCGTGGCCTGCTCCGGGCGATAGATACCCCGCACCCGGTAGATATGCTCAACCAAACCCTCGATAGCCCGCCGGGCGTAGAAGCAGGCGGTGGGCGCGTCCGTCACCAAATACCCCTCAGCCTTGGCGCAATCCCGGTAGAGCTCCGGCAGGGCCTGGTGTACAAAAGCAAAGTTAGACATAGCGCCTCGTGACTGTGCGAGAAGGTGTAGGTGCAATCACACATATTTTAGCCTGGTCAGCATTTGGAAGGGGACCTCAAAACCTAAAAGGGACCGCACATTATGCGGTCCCTTTGTGGAAATCAGGTCCCCTTGGGGGCGGCAGCGAGCGGGAGCCTGCTCCGCCCTCCCTACTCGTCCGCCCCCGCGAACTGCGAGTTGTAGAGCTCAGCGTAGAAGCCGCCGCGCTCCAGCAGCTCAGTGTGGGAGCCGGATTCGACGATGTCGCCGTCGCGCATAGCAAAGATGACGTCGGCGTCCCGGATGGTAGAGAGACGGTGGGCAATCACGAAGGAGGTCTTGCCCACTGCCAGCTGGCCTAGGGCCCGGGCAATCAGCAGCTCGGTACGGGTATCGACCGACGAGGTTGCCTCATCCAGAATCAGCAGGGGTTTCTGGGCCACCATGGCGCGGGCAATCGTGACCAGCTGCTTCTGCCCGGCAGAAAGCTGGGTCTGGTCGGTCAGTACCGTGTCGTACCCGTCGTGCAGCTGCGCTACCAGCTCGTCCAGGCCAACCGAGGCCATGACCTCATCCAGGCGCTCCTGGCTGACCTCGCCGGCCCCGTAGACCACGTTCTCACGCAGGGTGCCCTCAAAGAGCCAGGTATCTTGCAGCACCATGGCAAAGAGGGAATCAACCTGCTCACGGGTCAAATCGGTGGTGGGCACCCCGTCAATGCGAATCTGCCCCGAATCGAGCTCGTAGAAGCGCATAAGCAGGTTGACCAGGGTAGTCTTACCGGCCCCGGTCGGGCCCACAATCGCCACCTTCTGTCCGGGAGCCACCGAGGCGGTAAAGCCGTGGATAATCTCCTTGCCCGGCTCGTAGCTGAAGCGGACGTCCTCAAAGTCCACAGCACCGCGCACGGGCTGGGGCAGGGGAGTGCTCTTGGCGGACTCGTCCGCCAGTTCCTCGGCCTCCAAGAACTCAAAGACGCGAGCGCCCGCAGCTGCCGCCGACTGTAGGGAGGTAGCCGACTGGGCCAGCTGGCCCAGGGGGTTGGTGAAGAGGCGGACGTAGACGATGAAGGCGACGATGACGCCGAAGGTGATGGTGTTGTTCAGCACCAGGGCAGCACCAACCACGCAGACCACCACGTAGCCCAAGTTGCCGATGAAGCTCATGAGGGGGAACATGAGGCCCGAGAAGAACATGGACTTCCAGGCCACCCGATAGAGGTCGGTGTTGCGGTCGGCAAATTCGGCGCGGGCAGCGGTTTCGCCGTTGTAGGCGCGAATCATGGAGTGGCCGCTCAGGGTTTCTTCGATGTGGCCGTTGAGCTTACCGAGGAGCTGCTGCTGGGCCACGAAGTACTTCTGGCTGCGGGCCAGTACGAAGCCGGAGGCCACGATGCCGAGTAGGGAGGCGGCAATAGCGGCCAGGGCCATGCGCCAGTCGGTCACAAACATCATGACGGCTGAGCCCACCAGGGTGACCAGGCCGGTGATGGTGGTAGCCAGGGAGTTGTTGAGGGTCTGCTGCAGGGTGTCGACGTCGTTGGTCACGCGCGAGAGGGTGTCACCGGTAGAACCCTTGTCCATGTAGGCCAGGGGGAGCCGGTCGATTTTGCGGTCTAGGTCGTGGCGCATGGAGCGCGATACCCAGACGGTTGAGCGGGCCATAATCTGCCCCTCCACCAGACTCAGGAGCAGGGAGGCCACCAGCATACCGATGGAGATCCACATGAGACGGTAGATTTCGCCCATATCTAGGGCCCCGGTGAAGCCCTTTTGAATCTCGTCGGTGATGGCCGAGAGGAACTGCGGGGCAACAATGTTGAGAATTACCCCGATGACGGCAGCGACGATAGCGACCACCATGCCCGGCAGCACCGGGCGTAGGTAGGTAAGGAGCTTGCCCATGGTTTGTTTGAAGGGGGCGGACGCCTGCCCCGGCATGGGTGCGCGCGGCGGGCCGCCGGTGCTCCCCGGGCCACCTGGACGGGAGCCCTTCTCGCTTTTGAGCTGGCTATCGCGCAGCTTCTTGGCAGATTCGAGGCCCCGGCGGGCTGACTCTAGCTCTTCGGGGGTAAAGACTGGCGACTGGCTCATGAGCGAAGTTCCTCCTCAGAGAGCTGGGACAGGGCAATATCCTGGTAGACCTCGTTGGTGGCCAGCAGTTCCTCGTGGGTGCCGGAGCCAACCAGGCGGCCCTTATCGAGTACCAGAATCTTGTCGGCTTCCCGTACCGTACCGATACGCTGGGCCACCACCACAATGGTCGCCCCCTTGGCGGAGTTCTTGAGCTGGCTGCGAATATCCCGCTCGGTCTTATAATCCAGGGCTGAGAAGGAATCATCGAAAATCATGATTTCCCCGCCGCGGGCAAAGGCCCGGGCCATCGACAGGCGCTGCCGCTGGCCGCCCGAGAAGTTCTTGCCGTTCTGGGCAACAGCCGAGGCGTAGCCTTCCTCTTTCTTCTCCACGAACTCAGCTGCCGCAGCAGCGTGAGCCGCCGCCACCACGTCCTCGGGGGTCACCGGGCGTAGGCCCTCACCCAGGGCCAGGTTCGAGGCTACCGAGCCCGAGAAGAGCACGCTCTTTTGGGGCACGTAGGCCAGGCGGTCGCGCAGGTCCTTCTGGTTCCAGTCGCGCACATCAACGCCGTCCACCAGCACCGACCCCTCGCGCACATCGGCAAAACGCGGAATCAGGTTCACCAGGGTCGACTTGCCCGAGCCGGTCGAGCCGATAATCGCCACGGTCTCACCCGGGGCAGCCGTAAAGGAAACCGAATGCAGGGCGTCCCCGTCGGCCTCGGGGTAGCGGAAGGACACGTTCCTAAACTCCAGGGAACCTGCCGGGGCAGCCCCAGCGCTCGCCCCGCCGTCCACAATCGCAGGCTTGGTTGAGAGCACCTCGCGAATACGACGCCAGGCAACCAGGGCTCGCGGGCCCATGACGAAAATAACGGTTATCATCATGAAGCTGGTCACCACCTGTAGGGCGTAGGTGGAGAAGACCACCATCTGCCCAAAGAGGGTGACGCGCTCGGCCAGGTCGGCGGTGCCGTCAATCAGCACAGCACCCAGCACATAGATAGAGAGGGACAGGCCCGTCATAATGGCGGTCAGCAGAGGCATGATGAAGACCATAGTGGAGTTGACGAAGAGGGTGGTGTTGCGCAGGTCGGTGTTGACCTCTTCAAAGCGCTCTTCGTGGAAGTCCCCGGTGGTGTAGGCCCGAATGACGCGCAGACCGGTCAGGTGCTCGCGGGTCACCCGGTTGAGGCGGTCGGTAATTTTCTGCATGCGCATCATGCGGGGGATCGCCAGGCCCATGGCGACACCCAGCACCAGCAGGGTAGCGAGGACGGCGATCCCGGTGGGGATAGTCCAGGTCAGCGACTGGGTAGCGATTTTGGAGCTGGCCCAGACCGCCATGATGGGGGCCTTAATGCTCATCTGCAGGCCCATGACCACAAACATCTGCACCTGGGTCACATCGTTGGTGGAGCGGGTAATGAGGCTGTCGGTGCCGATGTGGTTCACCTCGGCGCTGGAGAGGTCAAAGGTCTTGTTGTAGACCCCGGCCCGCATGCGCCGGGCGAGGGTGGTACCGAAAATTGCGGTGCAGTAGCCGGTGATAATGGCACAGACCATAGAGGCCAGGGCTGCTGCCAGCATGAGGGTGCCGTCTGAGGTGACGTCCTTCAGTTCGGCCCCGGGGGTTGAGATGGTGAGGGTGATGTTTTCCATGTACTCGGGAACCTTGAGATCAAGGTAGACCTGGGCCACGATGGACAGCACCGCCACCAGGGCGAGTAACCATTCTCGCCGGTGAATGAATTGGGTGATTTTCATGGAATCCTAAGGCGTTTTCGTCAAAGAAAAAAGGTGCATCTCTGCACCCTCGTCCTTTCTATTATGCCCTAGGTAGAGCGGCTAGATTCCTTATCGGTCAAGGCCCCGGGCGGCCAGGGCATCGCCGGTCTCGTGGGCGTAGGCCACCGTGGCAATCACCAAGGGAATGAAAAGCCGGAACTGGGAGACCTTAATTCCTCGGGCAGCTACCGCCGCCTGAATCAGCTGCCAGCTATCCATAATCACCGGAATAGAACGCACCATCAGGGCCAGAGCCAGCCCCACCCGCTCAGGGGAGCCACCCACCCACTTCAGGGGGGTGCACAGCCAGATAAACCCGTCAATCAAGACAGGCAAGGGGGTCGACCACAGCAGCACCTTTGAAGCTGCGATCATGGTGAGCAGGGTCAGCAGGACGTCCGCCCCAGACTCAATCTTGCCGCTCACCAGGTAGTAGACCAACAGGATTGCCAGCACCCAGGAAAGGGAAGCCAGGGACTGCACCCAGGTGCGCCAGGGAATTTTTGCCAGGGCCCCAAGAGCTAGCACCAGCACGAGCGCCGCAAGGCCAAACCCCCAGTGGCTGGTAGCTGCCAGGTAGATGCCCAGCAGAAGAATAAAGACACCTTTAGCCCACAGGGGTGCCCGGTGCACCGGGGTGCTGAGGGGCTGGTAGGTGCCAAAGAGCTGGTTGGCAATGTTCACGCCCGGCCCCCCGAACGTTGGGGCTCAGCAGGTTCGGGTGGGGCAGGGAAGTCCGTGGCACACCAGCGCCGGTAATCTGCCAGGATGTCTGCCGCTGGCCCCTGCGCTAGCAGGCGGCCCTCGTGGATGACGATTGCCTCATCGCAGGTTGCTGCCAGGTCAAGGTCGTGGGTGGAGATTACCTGCTGCTGGGGAAGCGAGTCGAGCAGGTCAAATAGTCTTAACCTATTCTTGAGGTCTAAAAGCGTTGTAGGTTCATCTAAAAGTAGAACCTTAGGGTTTACTGCAAGTACGGCAGCCAGGGCGGTCAACTGCTTTTCACCGCCCGAGAGGTTGTAGACAGAGTCAAAAGCGCGGTGCTCAACCCCGCGCTCAGCAAGGGCCTCCAGGGCGGCGGCGCGGCGGGCGTCCTTACCCTTGATGTGCTGAAGGGAGAGCTCGACATCTTCAACCCCCGTCGGCATCACCAGCTGGGCACCGGGGTCTGAAAAGAGCATACCCACCCGCGAACGCACCGCAGGTAGATGCTCACTCACGCTCACCCCGTGCACGGTGACCTTGCCCGAGGTCAGCGGGGAGAGCCCGTTGAAGAGTCGTAAGAAGGTTGACTTGCCCGAGCCGTTGAGGCCCAGCACTGCGGTACGCGGGGCAGAGAGCTCCACGGTGATGTTGTGTAAGAGAGTGCGGTCGCTGGTGCCGGTATCAACGGTAACGGTGGCTGAGTAAGTGGCAAGTAGCCCGTCGTCCGAAAACCGAGCCGACGGGCTTGCAGCGCTTACGCGTGAAGAACGAGAAAAAAACACGGGCTCTATCGTACCTAGCGACGGGCCAGGGCGGGGAAGGCCCGGTGCACGGCCAGGGCAACCAGCACAGCTACCAGGCACTTAATGAGATCGCCGGGGATGTAAATCAGGGCAGCGGCAACCGCAGCGCCCAGTTCAAGGTCGGCATTGACCATCATGCCGGCAATACCAAAGACCTGAATGATGGCAAAACCTGCCAATACGGCCACCACAAAAGCGCCAAATAAGCCGGCCCCGCTCATACGGCGGCGCAGGGCTGCGTAGGCAAGCCCGCCGGTAACCAGGGCGCCGGGAATAAAGCCCAGCAGGTAGCCAAAGGAGGGGGAGGCGATGGTGCCGAAGCCGCCCTTGCCCCCAGAGAAAACCGGAAGGCCAACCAGGCCAGCAACGACATACAGGGTGACGGCAAGGGCAGCGCGGGTGCCCCCCAGGGTTAGGGCTGCGATGTAAATCGCCAGGGTTTGGAGAGTAATTGGAACGGCAGCCGGGCCTACCGGAATAGCGGGCAGCAGGGCGCATACGGCAATAAAAGCGGCAAAAACAGCGATAAGAGCCAGATCACGACCGGGATTGGCAGCGGCGCGCGCCGGGCGCGGTGAAGTCTGTGATGATGTCATGCCCACTACTATAAACAGGTTTTGAACACCGTTCAAAAAGTCTGCCTTTCTTCCACCTCTGTGACGCCGGCCCGAATCAACGCCCCGGTGGCCCCTCCAACATCGACCAGCTCAGCCCAGGGCGGTAAGATAGATAGCTGGCCAACCCACCCCCACCCAAGGAGCAGACCCGTGCTGTCAGTCAACAACCTCGAACTGCGAGCTGGCGCTCGCCTGCTCATGGAGGACGTCACCTTCCGCATCGACAAAGGCGATAAGGTCGGTCTTGTGGGTCGAAACGGCGCCGGTAAAACCACCATGACCAAGGTACTGGCCGGGCTGACCCTGCCCGCAGACGGCACCGTCACCCGCGGAGGCACCATCGGCTACCTGCCCCAGGACCCCAAGGTCGATGACATGACCCAGCTCGCCAAAGACCGCATCTTCTCGGCCCGCGGCCTAGACGGGGTTGCCCGCAAAATGCGCCAGGCCCAGGAAATGATGGCCAGCGAAGACCCCGCAGAGCACGCCAAGGGCATGCGCCGCTACGACCGGCTCGAAGCTGAGTTCATTGCCGGTGGCGGCTATGCGGCCGAGTCTGAAGCAGCTACCATCACCGCCAATCTCGATTTGCCCGAGCGCGTCCTCAACCAGCCCCTCTCCACCCTCTCCGGTGGTCAGCGCCGCCGCGTCGAACTGGCCCGCATTCTCTTTGCCAACGCAGACACCATGCTGCTCGATGAGCCCACCAACCACCTGGACGCCGACTCGGTAGTCTGGCTGCGCGAGTTTTTGAAGAACTACCAGGGCGGCATCCTGGTTATCTCCCACGACGTGGAACTGATGGAACTGGTCGTCAACAAGGTCTTCTACCTGGACGCCAACCGCTGCGTCATCGATATCTACAACATGGGCTGGAAGAACTACCTGCTGCAGCGCGAGCAGGACGAGGCCCGCCGCAAGCGTGAGCGCGCCAACGCCCAGAAGAAGGCCTCGGCCCTGATGGAGCAGGCCAACAAGATGCGCGCCAAGGCAACCAAGGCGGTTGCGGCCCAGCAGATGATTAAGCGAGCCGAAAAGCTCATGCGCGGGCTGGAAGAAGAGCGCCAGGTCGATAAGGTGGCTGCGATTCGTTTCCCCGACCCTGCCCCCTGCGGCAAGACGCCCCTGTCAGCGACGGGGCTGTCCAAGAGCTACGGCTCCCTCGAAATTTTCACCGATGTCGACTTGGCCATTGACCGCGGCTCGCGCGTGGTGGTGCTGGGCTTTAACGGTGCCGGTAAGACCACCCTGCTGCGCATGCTGGCTAAGAGCACCCAGCCCGATACCGGCGAGGTCATCTACGGCCACGGGGCCAAGGTGGGATATTTCGCCCAGGAGCACGAGATTCTGGACCACGACCGCACCGTCTTTGAGAACATGAAGTCAGCGGCTCCCGACCTTGATGACACCCGCGTCCGCACTATTCTCGGCTCCTTCCTCTTCTCGGGGGACGACGTTGATAAGCCCGCCGGCGTGCTCTCCGGCGGCGAGAAGACCCGCCTGTCGCTGGCAACCCTGGTGGCCTCGTCCGCCAATGTTCTGCTGCTCGATGAGCCCACCAACAACCTCGACCCGGCCTCGCGTGAAGAGATTTTGAACGCCCTGAAGAGCTACCAGGGAGCCATTGTGATGGTCTCCCACGATGAGGGGGCAGTTGAGGCCCTTGACCCCGAGCGCGTGCTACTGCTGCCCGATGCGGTAGAAGACCTGTGGAGCAAGGAATACCAGGACCTTATCTCCCTGGCTTAGGTAGGAAAGAGCGGACGCCCGCCCCGCCCGGTAGTTGACCGGGCGGGGCGGTCTTGTGTCGGCACTCCCATCTGGTTCGTACAAATAGGCTTGTGTGTCTGTTTCTTACACAAGCCCACTGTTGGGGCCACCACACTCTACGAAAAAGACCTGTGTGTTTCGTGGGTTTTTCTTTCCCAAACAAAGGTCACGAAATGATAACGGCTCTATTTCCCTGGTGCGGGGCGAGTCGGGCGGCGTAGAGTAAATACCAGCTTCGGAAGCTAAACTTCCCCAGCTACACCTCAAGAACACCGCCTCACCGATGAGGCGGCACACAAATCCAACACCGACGTTGGGCCGAACCTTGAAAGGATGATTCAATGCTGGAATCACACGACGTACGTTACCCCGAAATCGCTGAAGAGGGCGTAGAGGTCGACGTTTTCTGGATCGAAGACTAAACATCGTTCGCCCAAGCGGCACAGATATATTTTGTTTTCCTTCCCACCCCACCTCAATGAGTGACTACATAGAAGTGATACACGGGTGAAAGACAGGGGGCTCGGCACCACACGGTGCCGGGCCCCCTGCTGTCTTTGCCTGATGCCTTAGACTCCGGTGAACAATCTGCTAATCAGCTGGGTGGGGTAGCTGGTGAGGAAACCGAAAAAGGCCAGGGTGTAGGCCCCGATATAGACGGTCAGGGCTGCGGTGAGGAAGTTCTCGCGGGCTGAGCCAGCATCGCCCAGGATAGGCAGGGCCATGTAGCCGCTTTTGCGCCAGAGCTTGCTGGGCACTATGGGCTTGATGGTGGCTGGCCAGAAGGGGTTAACCCCGCGGGTGGTCAGGGCATCGCCAATGATGTGGGCGGTCGCACCGGTAAGAACCGCCCAGGGCATGAGGGCCAGTGAATCGGTATAGATGGTTCCGGCAATGACCGCAAACGCCCCCAGCCAGCCCCCCGGGGCCTTGAAGGTGCGCAGGGCCAGGCCGCCAGCAAAACCGGCTAGGGCTAGAGCTAGGACGGGGATGCCCGCGTAGGTCAGGCGGTCGGCAAAGTAGGCGAGCGCCCAAAAAGCTGCCAGCCCTACCAGGGAGTGGGTTCCCTTGCGGTGGCCACCTGAAAGCCGTCCCACCAGCAGGGCAACCCAGCGACTGACCGGTGGAATGGAGTGGGCGATGGTGCCGTTATGGTGGTCAATATCGGGGAGCATGCCCGCACCGGCGGCCGCTAGGGTAGTGACGGCCAGGGTGGTGGGGTCATCAATGCCCAAGACTCCCGCCTCGTTGAGGGCTAGCCAGGCTGCTGCTGCGCTAATGGAATGGGAATAACCCATCATGATAGTGCGATCCTTATGAATAATCCTCTGGATGTGAAAGCACCACTTTAACACAGTTTCGAATATTTGTTCTAAAAGGACGCTGGTGGTCACGGAGTGGGCATAGCTAGGGCGTTGCCTAGCGGTAGAGCTGCCCGTCGAGCAGGGCGTCCTCCACCTCTTCATCGGTAATCTTCTTACTACGTTTAGGAGCCTTAGGGCGCACAATAGATTTCATATGCGCGGGCATATCATCGACAAACTCCATGCGGCGGCGCACCACCTCTTCGTCCTCATCGCCGATATAGGTGCCATCAGCATCGTAGAACTGACCAAAATAGGCCTCAAGCTCAGCGGCGACCTGAGCATCGAGCTCGTCGTTACGCACCTTCTGGCGGGCAGACCAGAAATAGGCAATATAGAACATGGCCGCAAAACAGTACCACTGCACCGAATACGACAGGTTCGGCCCGTAATCCTCCTCCGGCTTATCCTTAGCAACCGGGGCGCTTGCCGGGGCCGGGCTCTCAGAAGCCATCACACCGTAATTGACCGTATCGACATCAAGACCGGTCACCTCAGCAACCTCGGGAAGGTCAATACTGGTAATCTGTCCACCCACCGATGAAGCACCCGTATCAACCTCACTCTCTACCAGACGCACCGTAATCGTCACCCGCCCAGTCGGGGGAGCAGGCACCGGAGAAGCCGTCGAACCGGCATCCCCAAAGGCAGCCTCCATCCAGCCACGGTTGACCACCACAATATGGCCCTGGTCGGTCTGGAAGGGCACCAGCACCTCATACCCGTTCAACCCGTTATAGGGGCGGTTACGCACCAACAACTGGTGCTCACTCAGGTACTGGCCGGTCATCGTCACCGGCTGCCAGCGCAGCTCAGAATGAGCGGACGCAAACAGGCTAGAATCATCCGCAAAATCCAGGGGAGCGGCATCATAGTTCTGCGAAATACGCTCATTCGAAAAATCAAGCGCCTCCTTGCGGCTCATCTGCCAGCTGGCCAAATACAGGCACACCAGCGAGGCGACCACCGTCAGCACAAACAGGCCAACCCACTGACCAGAGAGCAAAAAACCGTATTTCTTCACAACCAACCACCCTATCCCAGCGGGACAGTCTGCTTCCAAAAACTACGCGCCACCAAAAAATCCTGCAAATACTGCACGTGCTCCTCACAGGCCGCCCAGCTCTTGAGCCGCTCCGGGGCATGCACCTTCGGGTTATTCCACAGCACCTCAAAACGAGCCTGTCCCTGGCAGCCCTTACGGCTACACTTCACAAACTCAGGCCCCTGGCCATTGCCATCTGCCTGACCTTGATTCAAAGAACCTAAAATATCCACCCGCTACTCCTTGTCGTCCTCATCAAAAACCACTTCACCATCAATAATCACCGGCTCATCAGAACCCTCAGCCGCAGAATCTGCCGGGTGAGCGCTCGCCTGGGTGCGGCTACCAGCTGGCCCATCGGCGTCCGCCCGCTCGGCGTCTGGTCCACTTGCTGCCGCAGCGGCACGAGCCGCCCGATCAGCCTGAGCCGCCTCAATAGCAGCCTGCTGCTCCGGCGGCAGCATGGCAGAAAAACCACCACCACCCTGCTTAGCCTCACCGTTAGCCACCACCACAGCCGTCCAAGGAATAATCGCAGCCGCCGCCAGGCACACCCACTGCCACACACCGTCCACCATCACCGCAGCAATAATAAAAACAATGCGCAAAAACATCTTGAAGGCATACACCTTAGCCCGCGAACTAACCCCCACCGACTGCCGCTCAGCAGCGTCCGTTATCTCAAAAACCTCAGAATCGCCCGAAGAATACCCGGCGGCCTTCAAATCCTCAGCAGTCCAATACTTCTGCGCCACCGGCACCCTCCTCACACAGGCTCAAACTCACCCCACCAGTCTACCCCTCGCACCCACACCCCACCCGTCCCCCGTAACCAAACCCGCCAGGCCAAATAACACGCGCCTACTTGAACAAACCACCACTTTTTTCTCAAGAGCGTAAGATAGGGGCAGAAACAAAACCCCACACCAAGGTGAAACAATGACCAACCCCACCGTACTCATCACCGGCGGCAACCGCGGCATCGGCTACGCCATCGCCACCGAATTCAAAAAAGCCGGCTACAACGTCGCCATCACCTACCGCAGCGGCGAACCCCCTGCCGACTTCTTCGCCGTCAAAGCAGACGTCACCGACTCAGCCTCCATCGACGCAGCCTTCACCGCCGTCGAAGCAGAATTCGGTCCCGTCGGCGTCGTCATCGCCAATGCAGGCATCACCAAAGACACCCTGCTCATGCGCATGAAAGAAGACGACTTCACCTCCGTCATCGACACCAACCTCACCGGCGCCTTCCGTGTTGCCCAGCGCGCTACCAAGGGCCTGCTCAAAAACAAGGGTGGCCGCATCATCTTCATCTCCTCCGTCGTCGGCCTCTACGGCAACCCCGGCCAGGTCAACTACTCCGCCTCCAAGGCAGGCCTCGTTGGCATGGCCCGCTCCATCACCCGCGAACTCGGCGCCCGCAACATCACCGCCAACGTCATCGCCCCCGGCTTCATCAAAACCGACATGACCGAGGAACTCTCCGACGACCTCAAAAAGCAGTACACCGACTCCATCCCCGCCCGCCGCTTCGCCGAGCCCAAAGAAATCGCCGACGTAGCTCTCTTCCTCGCCTCCGACGCCGCAGGGTACATCTCAGGTGCCGTGATCCCTGTTGATGGTGGTTTGGGTATGGGGCACTAATACAGCCTGGCCGGTGTGTGCCCGTCCGCGACCCTCTCACTCCTCGCCCGGGGGGGCTCGTCGTGATTCACGCCAGCCCCGAGCCAGCGGACGGGGCACACACCTTCCCAGGCTGCTGTGTACGCCAGAGCGGGGGGCGGTAGCTCCCCGGCAGCTGGCAGAGGGGAGCTGCCGCCCATCACTACTTAAACAAATCATTTGTACAACGCTTATAAGGACTAAGAATGTCACTTCAGAACAAGACCATTATCATTACCGGTTCCTCCCGCGGCGTGGGCGCAGATACCGCCCAGATTCTTGCCGCCCAGGGAGCTAACGTCATCGTCAACTACCGCTCCAAGGCACCCCGTGCCACCAAGGTTGTCGCCGCCATTGAAGAAGCCGGTGGTAAGGCCGTTGCCGTACAGGGGGACGTGACCAAGGCTGAGGACGCCGCAGCCCTGGTAGAGGCTGCCATCGAGAACTTCGGCTCCCTGGACTACCTCATTCTTAACGCCTCTGGCGGCATGGAAGCCGGCATGCCCGACGACTACGCTATGGTGCTCAACCGCGACTCCCAGCTGCGCCTGGCCCGCCTGGCAGCTGAAAAGATGCCTGAAGGTGGCCGTATCGTCTTTGTGACCAGCCACCAGGCCCACTTCATCCGCGACGTAGAGACCATGCCCGAGTACAAGCCGGTTGCTGAGTCCAAGCGCGCCGGCGAGGACGCCCTGCTAGCAGAAATCCCCGCCCTTACCGAAAAGGGCATCTCCCTGGTGGTTGTCTCCGCCGACATGATTGAAGGTACCGTCACAGCGGCCCTGCTCAACCGTCTGCACCCCGGCGCCATTGAGGCCCGCCGCGAAGAAGCCGGCAAACTTTACACCGTGAACGAGTTCGCCCAGGAAGTTGCCAAGATGGTAACTGCCGACGTTGAAACCGGCCACATCGAGCTGGTCGGCGGCGCAGGCGGCTTCATCAAGTAGCCTCCTGCCGAACTTTGTACCGCACCCTGCCCGTTTTTAAGGTCAAAAGCGGGCAGGGCATGGTACAAACCCTCATTCTGCCCCTGCTTCTAGAGCCCAGCGAAGTGGCGCACCGCGTCCAGGCGCAGGGTGTTGATCTGGGCGTCGGCGACCTCAAGCAGGGCAGTCTTGGCGTTGAACGCAACACCCAGCTCCGCCTCAAGGATCATGAGCACATCGTTGGCACCGTCGCCCACAGCAATGGTCTGGGAGGACTTAATATCGAATTCCTTAGCCCACTCCTTCAGCGACTCCTTCTTGACCTCACCGGTAATGACCTCGCCGGTGACCTTGCCGGTCAGCTTACCCTCGACGATGTCAAGGACGTTGGCACGCGCCTTGGAAAGGTTCAGGTAGCCCGCCAGCGGGGAGAGAACCTGCACAAACCCGCCCGAGACCACGCAGACCTCGTGGCCGGCAGCCAGGAAAACCTCAACCAGCTTGGTAGCGCCGGGGGAGTACAGCACCTTGGAAGCCACCTCATCAATCACCGACTCCTCGAGACCGGCTAAGGCGGCAACCCGCTCACGCAAGGACGCCTCAAAATCGAGCTCCCCGCGCATCGCCCGCTCGGTCACCTCAGCAACCTCAGCGCCGCGTCCTGCCGCAGCGGCCAACTCATCAATGACCTCCTGGCGGATCAGGGTAGAGTCAACATCCATAATGAGCAGCTTCTTCTCATCATTAGCCAGCTCAGCGGGCACCACATTCAGGTCAAAGCCCAGTGAGCGCGCCCCATCCAGCAGCCCCAAGGCGCCGCGGGCGTCCTCAACACCACCGCGCTCCCACGAAGCCGCGGCAATATAGACCGAGTAAGCCGGGCCCTCAGCCTCGCGCTCCACGCGAGAGGCGGGAACCTCCATCAAAAGACCCGACTCAAGCTCCAGGCCCTCAACCGCCTGCAGCGCAGCAACCAGCTGCTCCTCAGTAGCAATCAGGGGGGCGTCCGCACGAGAAATAGCAACAATATTCACAGAAGTACTCATAGGCACCATTATCTACTAAAGTTGTGAACCATGGCATCAGTTCTTGAACTTAATAAGGTTACTGTCTCACGAAGCGGTAAGAACCTCATCCACAACATCACCTGGTCTGTCGAAGAAGGCGAACGCTGGGTCGTCCTTGGCCCCAACGGCGCGGGCAAAACCACCCTGCTCTCCATCGCAGCAGCCCGCCTGCACCCCACCCGCGGCGAAGTCGATATCCTCGACGAAATCCTCGGCGCCGTCGACGTTTTTGAACTACGCCCCCGCATCGGCCTCTCATCAGCCCCCGTGGCCGCCCAAATCCCCGGCAACGAAACCGCGCTCGACGTCGTTATCACCGCAGCCTACGGCGTAGCAGGCCGCTGGAACGAAGAATACGACTCCTTCGACGACAACCAGGGCAAGGCCCTCCTCGACGATTGGGGGGTAGCCCACCTAGCTGACCGCCCCTTCGGCACCCTGTCTGAGGGTGAAAAAAAGCGCGTGCTCATCGCCCGCGCCCTTATGACCGACCCCGAAATGCTGATTCTCGATGAACCCGGCGCCGGCATGGACATCGCAGGCCGCGAAGACCTGGTCAAGCGCCTCACCCACCTGGCCCTAGACCCCTACGCCCCCGCCACCATCCTGGTCACCCACCACCTCGAAGAAATCCCCGCAGGCTTCACCCACGCCCTGCTCCTACGCGAAGGCGAAATCGTAGCAGCAGGCCCCATCGAAGAAACCCTCACCCAGGCCAACGTCTCAGCCACCTACGGCCTCGACCTCGACCTGACCGTTCACGAGTCCGGCCGCTACTCAGCCTTCGCCCGCTAGCTCCCAAGCATGAAACCCAAACAACTCACCCCCGAGCAGCTGGCAGAACGCTCAGCCCGCGTCACCGCCCTGCCCAACACGCGTCCGCTCAGCACAGCCCCGAGCGAGGCCACCCGCTTCTACACCCACCTCACCGACGTCAAACTGCGCTCCATCAAAGAACCCGAATGGGGAATCTACATCGCAGAATCCTCTAAGGTAATCCGCCGGGCGCTCGCCGCCGGGCACCGGCCTCTCTCCTTTCTCATGAGCGAAAAATGGGCCGACGACCTTATTGACGTGTTGCAGGAGCACCCCGAGGCGCCAGCCTATGTGGGAAGCGAGGACGAGCTAGAGCAGGTCACCGGCTTCGCCCTGCACCGCGGGGCCCTAGCCGCCATAGCCAGGCCCGAACCCGCCCCCTTACAAACCCTGCTTGAGGGGGCGCGGCGCATTGCGATCCTAGAAGATATCGTGGACCACACCAACGTGGGCGCCATCTTCCGCTCGGCAGCGGCCCTGGCTGTTGACCTGGTGCTGGTAACCCCGCGTTGCGCCGACCCGCTCTACCGGCGCTCAATCCGCGTCTCCATGGGAACCGTCTTCCAGGTACCCTGGGCCCGACTGGACTCCTGGCCCGGCGCCCTCGACACCCTGCATACAGCGGGCTTCACCACCGCCGCGCTTGCCCTAGAAGAAGATTCTTTGAGCCTGACCGAACTGGCAGACCGCAACGACGAAAAGCTAGCTCTGATTTTGGGCACCGAGGGGCACGGGCTGGCCACATCCACCCTGGCAGCCACCCAGCACACCGTCATGATTCCCATGAGCCACGGGGTCGATTCCTTGAATGTAGCGGCCGCCTCAGCCGTTGCCTTCTGGGAAACCCGCCCAAAGATGGTAGAGTAGTTCCTCGGTTGTAAACCGCAACCACCGGTAGGCACCCGCCCCGGTAGCAACAAGATATGCACTGGCAAAATCCAGGGCACGAAGAAGGTAAATATCATGCAGGCTGGCATCCACCCTGAATACAACTACGTTCTCTTCCGCGACCTCGCATCAGGCGAGACCTTCCTGACCAAGTCAACCATGACTTCTCAGAAGACCGAAAAGTGGGAAGACGGCAACGAGTACCCCCTCGTAGAAGTTGAAATCTCATCAGCTTCACACCCCTTCTACACCGGCAAGCAGCGCATCATGGACTCCGCTGGTCGCGTTGAGCGCTTCAACGCTCGCTTCGCAAACTTCGGCAAGAAGGCCTAAGTTTACAGCCAGTCTATTCAGGCTTAATATCACACCCCGTGACCGTGATTTATCACGCGTTGCGGGGTGTTTTTGTAGCTTCACTGCGTAGAATTGGGTTCGATTCACTCCGCGTACCCGCACCCTTTGCCGGGTGGGTGCGCCCCTTTTGAGATTAGTTAGGGAGGTACCGTGTCCGTCGAGGCTCACGAAGAACCTAAAAAGAAGAAAAGCAAAAAAGCTCTCTGGATTACCCTGCTCATTCTGCTGCTGATTCCGGTTATCGCTGTGGGCGGCTACCTGTTCATGATCAATAAGGCCTGGAATAAGTCCGAGACCTTTGATAACGCCATGCCCAATGAGGACGGCACCGTTACTTCCCCCCACAGTGATGAGCTGCAGGCCCTGGTTGATCAGGCAGCTAACGCAACGATTACCAATGAGTCGGGCGCTACCTTAGAAAGCAACGTCTCTGAGGGCGATGCTAACGGTAACGGTATTCTTGATATCTATGAAGGCGGTGCAGTTACCGACCGTCCGGTCAACACCGCTGCCACCGATATTCTGCTGCTGGGCTCTGACCAGCGCTCCGGTGCCGAAGCCCAGTATGTGACCGGTGCCCGTGCCGATACCATCATGGTGCTCCATATCCCTGAGGACGGGTCAGCTGCCTACCTAGTTTCAATTATGCGTGATACCTGGGTCAATATCCCCGGTTACGGCTCCCACAAGGTTAATGCCGGTCTGAATTACGGTGGTGTTGACCTGCAGGTTGCTACCATTGAGCAGCTCCTTGGCATCCAGATGGATCACGTTGCTGAAATTGACTTCCAGGGCTTTAAGGCTCTAGTTGATACTCTGGGTGGTGTCACTGTTGACGTACCCCTTAACTTTTCGACCGATAACTATACATTTACTGCGGGTCCTCAAACCCTGAATGGTGGTCAAGCTCTTGAATTTGTGCGTCAGCGTTATGCTTTCTCAGACGGTGACTACCAGCGCGTCCGTAACCAGCGTGCCTTCTTGCGCGGTGTCTACAACGAGCTAAAAGCCGACGGTGCCCTGTCTTCTGCTAGCAAGCTGCTGCAGGTCATTGATTCTGTTTCACCGTACATGAGCGTTGATTCGGGTCTGTCACCTTCATCCATCGTGGGCATTGCCCAGCCTGTGCTTTCCAACGGTAATACCCAGCTGGTCTCCATGACCCTGCCGAATGCCGGTACCGGCTGGTCCTGGGACGGCCAGTCCATCGTGGTCCTCGATGCTGCTGCAACCAGCGCCCTGTCTTATGCCCTGCAGACCGATACCATGCCTAACTACATCGCTACCTACGGTTCTGACTAAGCCCAGGTAGCCCCTCGCTAGAGGATATAAGGGGAGCCCCACCAGTTTGTGGTGGGGCTCCCCTTATATTTTCCTTTGAGGGTGATTAGTGTTCGAGCGGGTCTGCCGATACTTCTTCTTCGGTGTAGCTGTTGTCACGCCCAAAGAAGAGGGCGAGGAAGGCAATGGAGGCTCCCAGCACGATACCGAGGACGCCGAGCAGGGGCTTGAAGAAGACAAGAACCAGGCCCGTGACCAGGATAAGCCCGCCGACAAGCCCAAGGAGAACAGAGATACGCTGTAGGCCCAGGGAATGTGCGGCGGTGGGCTCTGCCTCTGCGCCGTTGGCTTCAAGGGTAGCGTGCTCAGCTGCGGCCGGACGGCTGGGCATGAGTGAGCGCTTCTTCTTGGGGGCGTTGCTGCGGGTCGCTTCACCCTCGGTCGGCACGTAGGCTGGGGGCACCTCGTAGGAGGGTGCTGCCGGTAGAAGCTCGGGCAGGTAGTTGGGGAGCTCCTGGTACCACTCTGCAGGAATTTCAGAGGGGCGGACGGCCTGCACCGTCAGGGACAGCTCAAAGGAGTTGCCGCGGATGGTGCCCCAGGCGCTGGTGAGCTTATCGTGCTCATAGGCATAGCGGATAACGGGGGCTAGCTGCTCGGAAATCTGGGTGGAAAGACGGCCCACTACCTTGCGGTCGTGCAGGACGTCGACCGAGTCAACCACACGCCCGTCCGCGTGCTTAATCTGGTTATTCTCCAGGGAGAGAATCACTCGGCCCTCACCGGAGGGAGGCAGGATAGAGTGCAGGTACTCGGAGTGGTCCTTCTCATCGAGTACCTTCATGGAGGCCCCCTGGGGCAACAGGGTTGCCTGGGTAGGGGCGTTGTTAAGGGGGAAGAGGGACCCGGGAGCGCTCAGAGAGAGCTGGCCGCTGCTTTCAATGTGGGTTTCACCGGTGACTCCGCGCAGAACAGCAGACAGCTGCATGCGGGTCACCGCATCGTAGCCCGAGGCGACAACGCGGGTAATCGGGCCCCAGTAGGCAGCGGAGTCCTCGGGGGAAAGACGCCCCAGCTTGAGGTCGTCAGCGTAAACCGCAATAGCCTGGGGCTGGTAGGGGTTATCAGGTTCTGGCACAAGGCGAACCTCACCGTTCCAGACCCGTTCGCGGTCAATCAAGAGTTCTTCAAAAACCTGAAGAATTTCTGCATCGTAGTAGTCATCGGTAATGACCTGCACGGTGCCGCGATCGCCCAGTACGTAGTCGGTCACAGTAGGCTCCTTATCCCAAAAAGTTACTCTCTATAGCTTCTCACGAAAAAGCCGGTTTTGGTTTGCAATGCTGCGCCCCAAAACCGGCTTTCTGCGTAGATTCCCAGGTAAAGACCTAGTTACCTGCCCCCTGCTCGGCGGCAGATGCGTTATAGGCCTGAGCGGTAAGGATGCGGACGGCATCATCGAGCAACTCCCGCACCAGGCGCACCAGGGCAGTGGGGGCGTCCGCCTGCTCTGCTAGCCAGCGCTCGGTGGCGCGAACCACCGGGTGGGTTTCCGCGCTACCTTCTGCCAGCTCTACCGCCGGGTAGAGGCCACGAATAACACGGGTAGCCATACCGCCGGTACGGGCAGCCCAGGTGGGGGCAAGAAGCTCAAAGAAAGCATCCCGGTAACCGGTGCGCAGCTCCTGCGGCCCGTGCTGGAAACCAGCAGCGGTCGCCGACAGCAACTCATTCGAAAGGCCCATATCTTCAGTCACCAGGTTCCAGGCAGCCTGCTTCGCAGCCGCCACCGGCAGAGCCGCGGTCGCAAAAGCATAGCCACGCTCAGCCGTGGCAGAAGGATGGAAAGCCCGCGCCTCATCCAGCTCCTGCCGGGTCACCGCCTCCTGAACCGCAAGAGCCCCCAGAGCCTTCCAACCCAGAGTCTGGTTATAGCTCATACCAGGAGCATCAGAAATAAAGCCCTCAACCTGCCCGCTCGCACCCCGCGCCAGATCCTGAGCGAACTCAAGACCTAACTGCGAATGCGCCGACACAGACAGTAGCGCCCGCACCAAAATCAGCTGCTCATCACTACCCTCCTTGGCGCCGGCAAGCGCCTCAGACAGCGCAGCATACAGGGCATCCCACAAATCCCCACGAGCACCCGCCGGGGTATACAAAGAAATCGCAGCCTGCGCCTGGTCCACAATATTCGACAGTAGGGTAGCGGACGGCTCAGCAGCGGCAGCCTGCCCCACAGCCAGCACAAACCTGCGGCTAGCAAGCTTGCCATCACGCACCATATTCCACAAGCTACCCCACAGTAGACCCCGAGACAGAGCATCCTCCACCGACGACACCTGACTCAAAGCAAACTCAAGCCCATCAGCCTCAGCCAGGGCAACCTTCGCATAGGTCAAATCCTCAGCATTGAGCAAAACCACATCAGCAGCAGCCACAAGAGCCTGCTCCTGCTCAGCCAACTCAACCAGCACCTCATTCTGACCCACAGGAATATCAGCCGACACCACACCCGTAGGCACCAGACGCCCACCCTCAGACGCGAACAAGGCAATCTTCAACAGATGCGGACGCCCCAGCTCAGCGGGAACACCCACAGGCAACTGCTGACGCACCACCAGCTGCACAGAACCATCAGCACCAGTTACACGCTCACACGACAGCTCAGACAAACCACTCGTCTGCAACCACGCCTCAGCCCAGGTGCGAACATCACGATCAGAGACCTCATCGAGCACACCCAAGAAATCATCAAGAGTCGTATTACCCCACTCAAACCGCTTAAAGTAAACCCGCGCAGCCTCAATAAACTGATCAAACCCAACATAAGCAACCAGCTGCTTCAGGGCGCTCGCACCCTTGGCGTAGGTAATACCGTCAAAGTTCTGACGGGCAGCTTCAAGGTGGGGGATATCCGCAACAATCGGGTGGGTTGTCGGCAGCTGATCCTGGCGGTAGGCCCATGCCTTGCGGGAATTCGCAAAGGTAACCCAGGCGTCCTTATACCCGTTGGCCTCAGCAGCCCCCAGGTGCCCCATGAAATCGGCGAAAGATTCCTTGAGCCATAGGTCATTCCACCACTTCATCGTGACCAGGTCGCCAAACCACATGTGGCTCATCTCGTGGCAAATCACGTTAGCCCGGCCCTCAAGCTGGGACTCATCAGCACCGGAGACAAAGATATAGCCCTCGGTAAAGGTCACTAGACCGGGGTTCTCCATCGCCCCCAGGTTGTACTCGGGCACAAAAGCCTGCTCGTACTTGGGGTAGGGGTAGGCATAGTCAAAGAGGTCCTGGAAGAAATCCAGGCCCTGCTTGGTCACGGTAAAGATGTTCTGGTAGTCAAAGTGTTCTTTGAGGGACTGGCGGCAGTAGGCAACCAGGGGGATAGGCCCGGAATTGACGGCGGACGTCGGGGTATAGGTATCGAAAGCGGTAAAGTACTCGCCTGCCACGATAGCGGTGATATAGGTAGAAATACGGGCAGTCGGCTTGAAAACACGCTTGGAAACGGATGAGTCTGACGGGTCATCGATTTCCCGATCGAGTTCTGCATTGGAGCTGACCACCCAGTTCTTGGGGGCCGTGATGCGGAAGTTGAAGACAGCTTTCAGGTCGGGCTGGTCAAAGTTGGGGAAAACCCGACGACAATCGGCGGGCTCGTACTGAGTATAGAGATAGATCTTGCCGTCGGCAGGGTCAATGTAGCGGTGCAGACCCTCACCCGAGTGGCTATAGTACGACCGCCCCTTGATCGTGAGGGTATTCTGCTCCTGTAGGTTAGGCAGGACGATACGGGAACCCTCAACTACCTCATCAACAGGTAGTGATACTCCGTTCAGCTTCACCGACTCCACAGACTGATGAATGTAATCAATAAAAGTGCTAGCGCCCTCAGAAGCCGTAAACCGAACAGTTGTAGCAACCGGATAAGTTTCAAAATCAGAGCTGGCATGGGTGAGGTCAACATGCACATCGTAGGTATCAACGCTGATAGTACGGGCGCGCAGAGCGGCCTCTTCTTGAGTCAAATTTTCGTTATTCACATCACTATAGTAAGCCCCCTGTATGTACAAGGTCGAGTTAGGAATTGTTCCCGGGCTGGTGGCACCATACGGTTTGTACGGGCGCCAAACCTTGTGTATAGTAATAGCTTGTTGCCAGCACGGCTTCAGTTGAAGAAGTGCAAGACACCTTGCGCGGGTGGCGGAATAGGCAGACGCGCTAGCTTGAGGTGCTAGTCCTCGTATTAGAGGGTGGGGGTTCAAGTCCCCCCTCGCGCACAAGAAAACCCCATCTGGGGCATAGAAAAACCGGCTCCTGTCAACAGGAGCCGGTTTTTTTGTTGACTTGAGACCTGCTGGTTTGGTTCATGTTAGGAGTCTTGAGCGCCAGCCCGTAGGGGAGTGTCTGTCTGATTATCATTCAGCGCCTGGGTGTGATGGAGCTTATGCCGTCTAGACTCCATTCTGGTTTGCATGCGTAAGAAGTGCCCGGTATAGTTATTATTCGTTGCCAGCACGGCTTCAGTTGAAGAAGTGCAAGACACCTTGCGCGGGTGGCGGAATAGGCAGACGCGCTAGCTTGAGGTGCTAGTCCTCGTATTAGAGGGTGGGGGTTCAAGTCCCCCCTCGCGCACAAGAAAACCCCATCTGGGACATAGAGAAAACCGGCTCCTGTTGACAGGAGCCGGTTTTTTGTTGACTTAGGCCCTATCGCTGTTAATCAGGCACTGGCAGAATTTTCATACCCCGGTAGATCATCAACTTTGCTCATCAGTTAAACTGATTATTTTCGGCTGGCGCCCTTAAAAAATTTTGAAATCGGGGAGTAGCTCCCTGCCCCCAGGCTAGTCTCTCTAGCCTTAGACCGGGCGATAAACTAGCCCTATGCAGCCTACTGAACCCCGTGCGTCCGCCCCGCTCCTTGATCATACCTACAGTGAGACCTTCCCTGACCTCACCCGCCATGCCCAGCCGGACATCCCGCAGGGTACCCGCCTGGCCTGGCTCAACGAGAATCTTGCCCGCGACCTGGAGCTGGATTCGGCCTGGCTGCGCACTGACGCCGGTCTAGCCTGGATGACGGGCAGGGGAGAGGCTCCCACGGTCGCCCTAGCCTACTCGGGTTACCAGTTCGGGCAGCTCTCGCCGGTGTTGGGTGACGGTCGGGCCCACCTCATCGGTGAACTGGCTACCCCCGCACAAGAAGAAGGCGGTAGGGGTGCCCGCTGCGATCTGCACCTGAAAGGCAGTGGTCGGACGCCCTTCTCCCGCCCCGGTTCGGACGGCAAGGCGCCGCTGTCGGCGGCCTGGCGCGAGGCTGTCATCGGGGAGTCCCTGCATACGCTCGGTCTGCCGACCACCAGGGCCCTGGCTGTGTTCGAGACCGGAGAGAAGGTGCAGCGCCGCGCACCTGAACCGGAACCGGCGGGGCTGGTTTTGCGTGTTGCCGCCAGCCACCTGCGGGTAGGTACCTTCCAGTTTGCCCAGTACCACTGCGACCCTCAGGTGCGGGGGCAGCTGGTCGATTATGCCCTGGCCCGTCACTACTCCGACCTCACCCCGGGAGAAAATCGCAGTGAGCGGGCCCTCGCCCTGCTTCGTGCTGTGGCCCAGCGGCAAGCTCACCTGGTAGCTAGCTGGCAGGCACTGGGGTTCGTGCACGGGGTACTCAACACCGATAACGTGACTATTTCCGGCCAGGCTATCGACTTTGGCCCCTGCGCTTTCGTTGATGCTTTTGAGCGGGGTAAGGTTTTTAGTTCTATCGACCGCCAGGGACGCTACGCCTACAACCACCAGCCCGGCATTACCGCCTGGAACCTTTCCCGTTTTGCCGAAACCCTGCTCGATATCATCGACCCTGAAGCTCCGAACCGGGCAATCCACCTAGCCACCGAGGTCATATCGGAGTTCGAAGATGAAGTGGTGGAGCAACAAGTAGCGGCCTTTGCTGCCAAGCTGGGGCTTGACGTGGATGGGGTTGGTGAGGACGTCCATGCCCAGGTAGGCAGGTTTGGGCAGGCAACCCTGGGGCTACTGGAGCGCCACACGCTGGACTTTACAGGGTTCTTTAGGTCTTTGGCTGAAGGAACCTGCCTGCTGCCGGAAGGGGAGCGGCAGGGCTGGTTGGCTCGGTGGGAAGAGCTGAAGAGGGCTACAGGTACTACCCCTGAGCGGGCCACGGAACTCATGCTGGCATATAACCCGGTCTATATCCCCAGAAATTTAGCCCTCGAGGCTGCCCTGCGGCAGGTGGAGCGCGGAAATCAGCAGCCGCTTGAGGAGCTGCTGGAAGCCGTCAGTAACCCCTTTGAGCGCCGTGCCGGCTTGGACTACCTGGAAGGCGCTCCTGCCGAGTCCCGTTTCTTCACGAGCTTTTGCGGAACATAGAGTAACTTCTCTTATCTAGAATTTGGTTTAAAAAGGCCGGGGCCTGGCACCGAACTCGTCGGTGACAGGCCCCGGCCTTCTACTATCGAGAGTGCCTAGCGGGAGCGGCGGCACAGCCAGCTCAACAGGGCGGCAGCTAGAGCCAGGGTTCCTGCGGCGGCAGCAGCAAGGACGCCCGCCCGTGGCTTCTTGCCAGACGCTAGGGAAGCCTGGGGTGCGGCAGTTGCGGGAACAGCCTCCACCACGGGGATACTGCCGGTGTAGACGGTCTGAACATCGAGCACATCGCGCTCAGCTACCTCGGCCTGGGGCTCAGCGGTATCTTCAGCCTGCCTGTTGCCCTGAGCGTTCTCCTGCAGACCCGAAACTGCACGCAGCGGGGGAGTCTTGAAGAAGAGAGCCAGAACAAATGCCAGAACGGTGGCAAAGAAGCCAACCCAGTAGACCGACAGGGTTGAAGCGTTGAAGCCAACCATGAAGGGGCGGGTGAGGCGGGCGTCCGCACCGGTGAGGTAAGAGGTATCAGAGGTTGAAACGCCTGATTCTTCACCATCGGTGGAAGTAGAAGAGATCTGCTCTGCCAGGGTGGGGGTGAGCTGATCAACCCAGAAGGAGCGCTGGGCTTCATCGGACCAGTCAACGACCAGGGCGCCGTCCTGAACCGACGCGTGAGCCTGCTCGGCGGCAGATGCCAGTGCGGCCTCTTCAGCGGCCGGGGTGGCTTCAGCTACCTGGGCGTCAATGAAGGTCTGGGCCTGGTCGGCAGGTAGGGCGCCAGCGTCAACCTGGGCCTGAACCGCAACAGAAACCTGCTGGTAGACCGCATCGTCGGCGGCGGTGCGAGCCTGATCAGAGGCAGTTGAGAGCTGAGAGGCGATAGAGCTCTGGGCAGGCTCTACAATCTGATTCCACATCTGCTCCATGATGCCCTGGTTCTCAGGAGCGGAGGCCACAGCGGGAGTCAGCGCGGCGTCAAGACCCGAACGCAGGTCGTCCTCGTTGCCCATGGCCTTCATGATGTTGCCGGGCATAGCTGAGAAGAGAATGGACAGCAGGACGGCGGTACCCATGGTGCCACCGATCTGACGGAAGAAGGTGGATGCAGACGAGGCCACACCCATGGAGGAGGGGGCAACAGCATTCTGGGCTGCAAGGGTCAGGGACTGCATGAGCTGACCCAGGCCAAGACCCATGATGAACATGCCCAGCATGAGGAACCAGAGGGGGCGGTCTGCTGTCATGAAGGTCAGGTAGTAGTAGGCAATCACCATGAGGGCGGTGCCCAGAATAGGGAAGATGCGGTACTTGCCGGTGCTAGCGACCATGCGACCCGACACGATGGAGGCGGTCATAATACCGGCCATCATGGGTAGGGTTGCGAAGCCAGACTCGGTGGGGGTTAGCCCGGTGACAATCTGCAGGTAGAGGGGGATTGTCATCATGGCTCCAAACATACCAAAACCAACCAGGAAGCCCAGAATGGACGACATGGAGAAGGCACCGGAGTGGAAGAGAGCCAGCGGGAGGATGGCGTCCTGGCCCATCTTGGATTCGATGATGAGGAAGGCTGCTAGACCCAGGGCAGAGATGACGAAGCAGGTGATGGATGCTGCGGAGGTCCAGCCCCATTCGCGACCCTGTTCAGCAACGAGCAGGAGGGGGATCAGGGCTACGACAACGCTGGTTGCACCCCACCAGTCAACGCGGGGCTTGAGGGCAGTATCGGTGATGCGGGGCAGGTGCAGGAACTTCCAGACCATGGCCAGGGCAAGGACGCCGATGGGGACGTTGATGAGGAAGACCCAGCGCCAGCCGGTGATCCACAGAATTTCGTCGCTACCGGCAAAGATGCCACCGGTGAGGGGGCCGAGCACGGAGGAGATGCCAAAGACGGCCAGGAAGTAGCCCTGGTACTTTGCACGCTCACGGGGAGCCAGCATATCGCCCATAATCGCCATAGGTAGAGACATGAGGGCGCCTGCACCGATGCCCTGGAAGGCGCGGAAGGCGGCCAGCATGATCATCGAAGTGGAGAAGCTGGAAAGAAGCGAACCCAGAATAAAGACGACGATACCAAAGAGGTAGAGGGGGCGTCGGCCGAAGAGGTCGGAGAGCTTGCCGTAGATGGGGGTGGTGATTGTGGAGGTGATCATGTAAGCCGTGGTGACCCAGGCCTGCTGTTCTAGGCCGTGGAGGTCATCACCGATCGTCCTGATAGCTGTAGAGACGATGGTTTGATCGAGGGATGAGAGGAACATGCCCGCCATAAGACCGACGATGACCAGCATGATTTGCCGATGGGTCATGAGGGGGTGGTCTTGGGCGGCTGTCTGCTCTGGTATAGCTGGTGCTGTAGACATGGCGAACCTTTAGGTCTGGAGTGAATTGCGGGTTCGCGCGGTTTTGCTTGGTCTACGGTGCGCGGACGCTTGTGGCGGGCGGTTGCGTAGTCTTGGGTTCGCGAACTTAACAAGCTTAAATGCAGTTCTGCAAAAATACTTCCTTCTGGAAGCGTCTTGTGCGCCACAGTGAGCAGGACGGCGTGAAATGATCTATGTAAGACCGGGTGTGACCTTTCACAAAGGGTCATCCTGCACATATTTGGTTTTGTGGGATTTTCTGAGTAAAGGTCAGTAAAACCCCAAATGAAAAGCAGATAAACCCACATAAAAGCGCATTTTTTCTGGCATACTTGAGATGTAACGAACACAAAACAACCCCACAGCATCTGCTGAAAGGAACCTCCCATGGCTCTCGAAAAGAAGAACACCAAGCTCGGCGTTATCGGCGCAGGTGGTGTTGGTTCAGCAACCGCCTACGCAGCGACCCTGCGCGGCGCAGCTGATGAAATCGTTATCTACGACATCGCCGGTGAGCGCGCTGAGGCAGAAGGCCTCGACATCGCCCACGGCACCATGTTCGCCCACGAAGCTGAAGTTTCAGGCAGTGGCGACGTAGAAATCCTGCGCGACGCAGACCTCATCATCGTTACCGCAGGCGCCCGCCAGAAGCCCGGCCAGCCCCGCCTCGAACTGGCAGAAGCAAACGTCAACATCTTCAAGTCCATGCTTCCCAAGGTCATGGAGGTAGCCCCCAACGCTATCCTCATGATCGTCACCAACCCCTGCGACGTCCTCGCCGTTGTTGCTCAGAAGATTACCGGCCTGCCCACCGAGCGCTGCTTCGCATCTGGCACCGTGCTCGACTCATCCCGCCTGCGCTGGCTGATCGCTGAAAAGGCCGGCGTCTCCATCAAGTCAGTTCATGCCAACATCGTTGGTGAGCACGGCGACTCAGAATTCCCCGTCTGGTCAGCAGCCAATATCGGCATGGTTCCCCTTAACGAGTGGACCAACGAAGACGGCGAAAAGGTCTTTACCGAAGAAGTCAAGGCAGAACTGGCAGAAGAAGCCATGCGTGCAGCCTACAAGGTCATCGAAGGTAAGGGTTCGACCAACTACGCCATCGGTATCTCGGCTACCCGCATTGCCGAAGCTATCCTGCACGGCCAGGACGCCGTACTCAACGTCGCAACCCAGGTACGCGGCCGCTACGGCATCGAGGGCGAAGCTGCTCTCTCACTGCCCTCCGTTGTCTCACGTGACGGCGTCAAGCGCGTACTCGACGTCCCCATGACCGATGAGGAAATCGAGCGTCTGCGCGCCTCAGCCAACGCCATCAACTCCTCACTGGCAACCCTGGGCTTCTAAAACCGGATAAGCCACTAGCGCCTCCGAAGCCTAGCCCTATAGACAGTGCCGCCCCGCTCCCACCCGAGCGGGGCGGCACTGTTATGTGTGATTCCCCAAAATTTCACCGCCCGGTATTTCCCACCCACTGAGAAAGGGAGTAACGTCTACTGTATGAGTAATAACCCTCGTGCCGAACTGGCTCACCTGACCGCTGCCCTCGAAGAGCACCTCAACGCTATTATCAATAGTCGCGGTGAACACGACGCCGCCGTCGACAACACCTACGTAGCCATCGCAAATGCCTTTGAACGCTACGAAGAAGCCCTGTTCGATGCCTACGAAGAGGTCACCCCGCTCGAAGTTTTCATCGAAGATGAAGACGACGATGATGACTTTGACTACGACTTCGATGAAGAAGACGACGAAGACGATGACGAGGTGGAGTACTACCTCGATGAAGAGCAGAAGTAGACCGGTTACCTAGGTTCTACCTGTTATTCCAAGCACAGCACCGTTCGCGGTGCTGTGCTTTTTCTTTGACTCGCGTAGAGTTTTCTGCTGTGGAATGGATACAAGCAATCATCTTGGGCCTCGTCCAGGGTCTAACTGAGTTTTTACCGATCTCGTCATCGGGTCATATTCGTATCGTGGGTCAATTCTTGCCGAACGGCGAGGATCCCGGTGCGACTTTTACCGCTATCACCCAGCTGGGTACTGAAGCGGCTGTTTTGGTCTTCTTCTGGAAGGACATCGTTCGCATCATCAAGAACTGGTTCGGTTCTTTGGTGGGCAAGGTTGATAAGAAGGATCCGGACGCCCGCATGGGCTGGTTCATCATCATCGGCTCCCTGCCGATCGGTATTCTGGGCATCCTGCTGGAGAACTACATCGATTCAACCTTCCGCAGCCTCTGGATTACCGCAACCATGCTGATTGTGTTCGCAATCTTCCTGGGTATCGCAGACCGGATCGGTCGCGAACAGCGCGAGCTAAAAGACCTCACGATCAAACACGGTATTCTGTACGGTTTCGCGCAGGCGCTGGCCCTGGTTCCCGGTGTGTCACGCTCCGGCGGCACCATCATGGCCGGTCTGCTCATGGGCTACACCCGTGAGGCTGCCGCCCGTTACTCCTTCCTGCTGGCAATCCCCGCGGTTTTCGCCTCGGGTCTCTACAAGCTGGCAGGCAGCATCTCTGAGGGCTTCACCGGCTACTACGGTTTCGGTTCCACCATGGTCGCAACCCTGGTTGCTTTCGTGGTCGGCTACCTGATCATTGGCTGGTTCCTCAAGTACGTTTCCAACAAGAGCTACAGCATTTTTGTTTGGTACCGTATCGCCCTGGGCCTTGCCCTGTACATCCTGCTGGGCACCGGCGTCCTCGCCGCCTAGACCTGTCTCACTTTTTACCCGCCCGGAAATACCTTTCCGGGCGGGTATTGTTTTAGGAAGAGAAAAAGCGCCGCCCGAGACTAGCCGGGGTAGGCGCACATCAACTATCGTGAGGTTTTCATGCGAGCTTGGGACCAGCCCACCATTCCGTCACTCCCGGGGCAGGCGCCCCTTCCCACCGTCTTTGATACTGCGGCCGGAGGCAGGCAGCCCCTCGAGCGTGAGAGCCGCGCCGGGCTGTACGTCTGCGGTATTACCCCCTACGACGCGACCCACATGGGGCACGCTTCTACCTATGTTGCTTTTGACCTGCTGAACCGAGCATGGCGCGATGCCGGGGTAGAGGTAACGTTCGTACAGAACGTCACCGACGTTGATGATCCTCTGCTTGAACGCGCCGAAGCGACCGGCGTTGACTGGCGGCAGCTTGCTGAGGAACAGACCGAGCTCTTCCGCACCGATATGGTGGCCCTGAACGTCATCGCCCCCGACCACTACGTAAGCGTTGTAGACTCGGTACCTTCTGTGGCGGCTGCCGTGCAGAAACTCCTGCACGAGGGCGTAGCCTACCGCGTACCCGGTTTCACCGATGAGCAGGGCCTTACCCAGCCCGACGGTGATATCTACTTCGATATTGAGGCCGCCCAGAAACTGGGTGAAGGCCGCGAAGCTGGCTGGTCGCTGGGCCAGGTGGCTCACTACAGCCTGGAAGAGATGCTGACCATTTTTGGTGAGCGCGGCGGCGACCCCCAGCGCCCAGGTAAGCGTAACGCCCTTGACCCCCTGCTGTGGCGTGTTGAGCGGGCGGGGGAGCCTGCCTGGGAGGCGGGGGAGCTAGGACGCGGCCGCCCCGGCTGGCATATCGAGTGCAGCGTGATTTCGAGTGAGTTCCTGGGGGCCCCCTTCTCTGTTCAGGGTGGTGGCTCTGATCTGATTTTCCCGCACCACGATTTGGGTTCGAGCCATTCCTTTGCCCTGAACGGTGAGCCTATGGCCCGCCACTACATGCACACCGGCATGGTGGGCCTTGACGGGGAGAAGATGAGCAAGTCCCTGGGCAACCTGGTGCTGGTGTCGAAGCTGCGGGCTGCCGGTGTAGAACCTGCCGCTATCCGCCTGGCGATTATGGATAACCACTACCGTACCGACTGGTTCTGGCAGGAAGATTTGCTAACCAAGGCCCAGGGGCGTCTGGACCTCTACCGTTCGGCTGTGGCAGCTGCCAAGGGCCAGGCCGACGAGGCCGCCCTTTCCCTGCTTGAGACCGTCCGCCAGCATCTTGCCGACGACCTCAACAGCCCTGCCGCCCTGGTCGCTCTTGACCAGTGGGCCCTCTCTACCCTTGAGAACGGTGGTGCCGGCGGTCAGCTGGTAGCCGACCTGCTCATGGCCCGTCTGGGCGTTGATTTGGTGCCTGCTGCCTAGTTGTCGTCCTGGTCCTTGAGGAATTTCTCGAACTGGGCCGCAATATCTATTTGGCTGAGGTCAGCGATATCGTCGTTGGCCTCAGCTATTGATTCTAGGGTTCGTACGTAGCTGGCCAGCTCGGGCTCGTCCTCGATCAGGGCGTCGGCCTGGTGGTTCCAGCTGGCGATGTCGTCTGCGCTGCGCTCTAGGGGCATGGGGAAGCCCAGAATGGCTTCGAGGGCAGAGAGCAGGGTGAAGGTTGCCTTGGGGTGGGGTGGCTCAGGCAGGTAGTGGGGAACCGACACCCAGAGGGAGAGCGCCGGTATGTGAGCCTGCCCGGCTTCGAAAGCCAGCACGCCGATCAGGCCGGTTGGGCCCTGGTATGTATTGGCTTCTACGCCCTCTAAGGCGAGGACGCTGCCGGTATAGCTGGTGATGCTTAGCGGCAGGGGGCGGGTATGGGGGACCTCATCGAGCAGGGCCCCGCAGAAAACAACCAGGTCAACCTGTTCCCGCTGCACCAGGTCTTTAAAACGCTCGATGTAGGTCTGCCAGTTCATGGAAGGCTCGGGGCCAGAGAGGGTGAGCAGACGGACGCCGGCGGTGATGTGTGCCTCGGTGAAAACGGTATCGGGCCAGGTAATGCGCTGGGTACCGTCCTCGTCGATGCTCAGAAGAGGCCGGGTTTCGGTGTAGTTGTAGCAGCCACTCACGTCAAAGCCTGGTGCCGGTGTGGCGGGGTAGTGCTTCCATAGTGCGCGGAAGGCGTCAATGACGGCGTCGCCGGCGTCATTCCACCCAGTGAAACCGACCAGGAGCACGGTGGGGGCGTGAGCCGGTAGGGTGGAGGTGCTTGCAAAATGGTTCAGAGCGTTGAGGGGGAGGGGCTGATTAATCACCCCCATATCCTACCCCTGATAGGCCGTAACCTCTACAGGCAATAGACTAGAGAGTTCCGGGGCGGCAGCTCCGGTGATGTAGCGCTCAGGAGGTAAAGGTATGACGTCCCATCCGGGGCTTCGGATTGGTTCTTTCGCGGGGGCGCCGATATATCTACGTCTCTCCTGGTTCCCCCTCATGGCTTTGGTCGTGGTGGGTTACGGTATGAACCTGGCGTCATTGCGGCCTTTAACGGATGTGCAGGGCTATCTCGCTGCCGGTGTGGTTGCCGGTACCCTGGCACTGGGAGTCTTCGCCCACGAACTGGCGCACGCTGCGGTGGGTCGGGCACGGGGGGCGCGGATTTCGTCCATCTCCCTGAACATATGGGGCGGGCAGACCAAGATGCAGACCGCTTCGGCTGCGACTTCACTACTGGTGTCGGTCGCTGGCCCGCTGGTTAACTTTGCGGTAGCGGCCCTGTGCCAGCTTATTTGGTTGGTGACGGGGTCCGCCGACTTCTTTGGCTTCGCTCTGGCTGCCCAAGTCAACCTTGCTATCGGTATTTTTAATCTGATACCGGCCTTCCCCCTCGACGGAGGCTATGCCCTCGAAGCCCTCGTCTTTACCTTGGTAGGCCGCCGGTCGGTGGCAACCCGGGTGACGGCCTATACGGGTCTTCTGCTCCTTGCCCTCTTAGCTAGCACTCTGCTCTTCACCGGCCTATGGCGGTCCCCCTGGGTGTTACTGGTGGCAGCTGCCCTGGCCTTTTATCTGTGGAGCGGTACCAACCACTCCCTCAAACAACTCGCGCAGGATTCTGACCCTCGCCACCCCCTGCGGGCGTCCGCCCTGATGGTTCCCGCCCAGCTCGCTGATCCGCACAGCAGCATCGGTGAAGCCCACCAGCGCTGGGACGGCGTATCCCGCCTGCTCCTGGTAGAGCAGCAGGGAGCGTCCATACGCCCCCTTGCCCTCGTTGAACCCACAACGCTCGCTGGCTCGCTGGGCTCCCTTGACCAGCAGCCCCTGGCTGCGATCTCCCAGCCCCTTGCAGCCCGCACTCTGAGTGTCCAGACCGGTTACATCGACACCCTCGATGAGTACAGCGGCTTTGCCCACTACCGGCTGCCCGAAGAGCAGCGGGGGCAGAACCTCACCTGGGTGGTGATGGACGCTGCCACCCCCGTAGGGCTGGTAACCTCCCAGGCCATGACCCAGGCTGTGCTGGCCACCGTGGGCGCTGGCACGTCTTCATCTAAATGACCCCACCGCGCTTTTCTGAGACAATAGAAGAAACCAGACCAAAAACGAAAGAGAAATCTGACCTTATGAGCACCCCTACCGGTAGCGTCAACCGCCGTGGACCCTTCCGCCCGGGAGAGCGCGTCCAGCTAACCGATGAGCGCGGACGCATGACCACCATTACCCTGGCTGAAGGCGGGGAATACCACTCCCACCGCGGTTTCTTTAAGCACAGTGAGCTCATCGGCAACGTTGAGGGCACCGTGATTGAAAACTCCGAGGGGTTCAAGTTCCAGGCCCTGCGCCCGCTCTACAAGGACTTCGTGCTCTCTATGCCCCGCGGCGCTGCCGTGGTCTACCCCAAGGACGCCGGCCAGATCGTGGCCATGGCCGATATCTTTCCCGGTGCCCGCGTGATTGAAGCTGGCGTCGGCTCCGGTGCCCTCTCTATCGCCCTGCTGCGGGCCGTGGGCGACGGCGGCCACCTGCGCTCTTTCGAACGCCGAGAAGAGTTTGCCGATATCGCCCGTGGCAACATCGAAACCTTCTTCGGTGGGGAGCACTCCGCCTGGTCGCTGACCCTTGGTGATTTGGCAGAAGCCCTGGGCGAGGTCGAAGAGCCCGGGAGCGTAGACCGCGCCGTCCTCGACATGCTGGCCCCCTGGGAGTGCCTGGACGCCGTAGCCACCGCCCTGGCGCCCGGCGGCGTCATCATCTGCTACGTTGCAACCGTCACCCAGCTCTCCCGCGTGGCTGAGGCCCTGCGCGCCGACGGCCGCTTCACCGAGCCCGAATCCCACGAAACCATGGTGCGTGGCTGGCACGTTGAGGGCCTGGCAGTGCGCCCCGACCACCGCATGGTAGCCCACACCGGCTTCCTCATTACCGCCCGCCGCCTAGCTGACGGGGCAGAGCGTCTAGCCCCCAAGCGCCGTGCCTCAAAGACCGATTTCTCAGAAGAGGATATGAACGCCTGGACTCCCGCAGCCCTGGGCGAGCGTAATGTCTCTGACCGTAAGCTCCGCCGGGCCGGTCGCGATGCCCTGAACCTGGCTGAGAAGGCCGCCTCCGCCGCCCAGAAGGCTGAGGTAGCGCGGGCTGACCAGGATTCCGAAAACTAAAACCCCATGACGGCCCCGCCACCCGATGATTGGGGTGGCGGGGTTCTGACTCACCGGTGAGTCGTCACCAGAAAGAAGTGCCCCAGCATGAGTGAACGTTTAACCGTTTCGTCGGTAGATTACGAGCGTATTCTGCGGCAGCTCAATATCGCTAACGATAACCGCCGCAATCTTGATCGGCAGTTGCGGGCAGCTGGCGAGCGCAACCAGAAGCTGGTGACGGCTCTGACCAAGACGAAGAACGAGATTGAGCATCTGCGCATGGCGCTGGCTCAGGAGGTGGCTCCGCCGCTGAATTCTGCCCTGGTGCTGGGGGTGCACGGGGCGACGATGACCTACCAGGATCTTGCGGAGGGTAAGACTCCGGCTGAGATTGAGGAGCATCTTGATGTGCTCTTGGGCGGCCGTCTGGTGCGTATCACCTGCTCACCCCTGTTGCCGATTGCCCAGGTGAAGCCGGGTATGACCGTCCTGCTCAACGAGCAGACCCAGGCCGTGGTATCGCTGGGGTTTGAGGGCTACGGTGATGTGGTGACGGTGCGAGAGCTGCTCGACCACGATCACCTGGTGGTTGACCTGCCCAACCAGTCAAAGGCTGTGGCCCGTATCTCGGGTGCCCTGGACCCGGACGAGCTGCGGGTGGGGGATACCGTCACCTACGATTCGCGTATTCAGATGGTGACCTCCCTGGTTCCCCATACCGATGCCCAGGAGCTGGTACTGGAAGAGGTACCCGATGTTACCTATGACAATATCGGTGGTCTGGGTGACCAGATTGATCTGATTAGGGACGCCGTTGAACTGCCCTTCCTTCACCCCGATATTTACCGCCAGTACCGCCTCACCCCGCCCAAGGGCATCTTGCTCTACGGCCCTCCCGGCAACGGTAAGACCCTGATTGCTAAGGCTGTGGCTAACTCTCTGGCTGCGCGGGCTGCGGAGCGCTCTGAGAATGGTAAAAAGACCGGCTACTTTTTGAACATCAAGGGCCCGGAGCTGCTGGATAAGTATGTGGGTGAGACCGAGCGACAGATTCGCGATATCTTCTCTGCTGCCCGCGATAAGGCACGAGCGGGCCACCCCGTGGTGGTTTTCTTTGATGAGATGGAGTCGCTCTTCCGCACCCGCGGTTCGGGCCGGTCTTCGGACGTAGAAACCACCATTGTGCCCCAGCTTCTGGCTGAGATTGACGGGGTTGAGAGCCTGGATAACGTCATTGTGATTGGTGCGACCAACCGCGAAGACATGATTGACCCGGCCGTGCTACGCCCGGGGCGTTTGGACGTGAAAATCCGCATTAACCGCCCCAACCGGGCCGGGGCCGCCGAAATCTTCGGGCTGTACCTGACAGAGGACCTGCCGATTAGTCAGGCTGAGGTGGCTAGAGCTGGGTCCCAGCAGCAGGCGGTTGCCAGCATGATTGAGACGGTCATTGAACACCTCTTCTCCGCTGAGCCGACGAACCGCTACATCAGCGTTGATTTAGAGAACGGCGTGAGCCGCTGGCTCTTCAGGGGTGACTTCCTTTCGGGTGCCGTGATCCGCAATATCGTCGATCAGGCTAAGAAGCTGGCGATTAAGTCTTACCTGTCTACCGGGGCTGAGGGTATCAGCACCGAGCACCTGCTTGAGGCTGTGCGCGCAGAATTTGAGGACCAGGTCGAGGTTCCCCAGGCCAGCGAAATTGAGGACGTCCTCTCTACCCTCAACATTCGTCTGCGCGTGCTTAACGCCGCCCCGGCTCGTGCCGTCGATACCGGAGCGGGGGTCTAGCGATGACTGTTCGCCGTATCATGGGGGCCGAGACCGAGTACGGGGTTCATGCCCCGGCAAAGCCCCACGCCAACCCCACGGTGCTTTCTGCCTTTGTGGTTAACACCTACGACACTCTTTTCAAGCAGGAGCTTTCAGCGGCCCTGGAAACCCGCTGGGAGTACGGTTCAGAAGCCCCGCTAGCCGATGCGCGCGGTTTCGACATGCCGCGCGAGCAGGCCCACCCCACCCAGCTAACCGATACCGCCCACGTGCTCACTAGCGAAGACATCGCAGCAGAGGCCCTGAGCGAGGCCGGGCATTGTGCCGAGCGTATCGACTGGGATGCGGTCACCATGAACTCGATTCTGCCCAACGGGGCCCGTTTCTACGTGGACCATGCCCACCCCGAGTACTCCTCGCCCGAGGTGACTAACCCGCGCGACGCCGTCCTCTGGGATGCGGCAGGTGATCACATCGCCGCACAAACCGTAGCCACCATTGAAAAGGTGACCGCTAGCCAGAGCTCGGCTATGCCCGCGGTCAACCTCTACAAGAACAATACGGACGGCAAGGGCCAGTCCTACGGTTCCCACGAGAACTATCTGGTGCCCCGCACCGTCGATTTTGAGTACCTGGCAGCTAGCCTGCTGCCCTTCTTCGCTACCCGCCAGGTCATGGTGGGGGCAGGACGGCTGGGCTTGGGTACAGCGGGGGAGCAGGCAGGTTTTCAGATTTCCCAGCGCGCTGACTTCTTTGAGCGCACCGTCGGCCTGGAAACCACCGTCCGCCGCCCGCTGATTAACACCCGCGACGAGCCCCACGCCGACAGCAACCGCTATCGCCGCCTGCACGTGATTACCGGCGACGCTAACCTGTCGCACACCTCCAACCTGCTCAAGTTCGGCACCATGTCCCTGGTGCTAAACCTCATCGAGGCGAAAACTGCTCCCGCCATCAAATTGGCTGACCCGGTTGCTGCCATGCACACGGTCAGTCACGACCTAACCTTGACCGCCCAGCTGCCCCTGGCGGGCGGGGGCAGCATGAGCGCCCTGCAGATTCAGCGGGCCTACCTCGATGCTGCTATCGCGCTAGAGACCAACCCCGATGAGGCAACAGCCGAGATCCTGCAGCTTTGGGGCGAGGTGCTAGAGGCCCTGGCGGAAAACCCCCTGTCCCTGGCTGACCGCCTTGACTGGGTTGCCAAGTACGCTCTACTGAAGGGCTACGTTGACCGGGGCCTGAGCTGGGATAACCCCAAGCTGGCCGCTATCGATCTGCAGTATTCGGACGTCCGCCCCGGCAAGGGCCTGTACCACAAGCTGGTAGCCCTGGGCCGCATGAAGACCATCTTCAGCCCCGAAGACATTGCCCGGGCTGCGGCCGAGCCGCCGCGCGACACCCGTGCCTACTTGCGCGGTAAGCTCATCACCACCTGGCCCGACGAAGTCGTGGGAGCCAACTGGGACACCCTCTCGGTACGCAACCCCCTCTCCATCGACCTGCACCGCCTGACCATGGATGACCCCGAGCACTTTACCGCCGAAATCGTTGAACCCCACCTGGGGCTAGAGCACGCAGACCAGCTTTTTGCCCTACTGGCCGACCAGCAGCACAGCTAGCCGTCATACCCCACAGAAAGAGAGACGTCATGGACCGCATCCAGCGCCAGAACACCACCTCAACCACCTCCCAGCAGGTAGAAGAGGTAGCCATCGCCCACCAGAACACCGAGGTGAACGAGCAGGCAGTATCAGACATCGATGACCTGCTGGCAGAAATCGACGGCGTGCTCGAAGAAAACGCCGAAGACTTCGTCAAGGGCTTCGTCCAAAAGGGCGGCCAGTAGCACCAGCCCCTCACCAGCAGCCAGCAACCGCCCCAACGCCTAAGGAAGACCCGTGGAACGCAGAATATTCGGCATCGAAACCGAGTTCGGCATCAGATACATCCCGAAAGGGCTTGGCCCCCTGGCCCCAGAAGAGGCCGCCCGCAAGCTCTTCAAGCCGGTGGTAGACACCTGGCGTTCCTCCAACGTCTTCCTGCCCAACGGCGGGCGACTCTACCTCGACGTGGGATCCCACCCCGAATACGCCACCGCTGAGACCGCCTCGGTCCGCGATGCCCTGATTCAGGACAAGGCGGGGGAGTACCTGCTGAACGACCTGGTTAACCAGGCCGAAGACTCCCTCGAAGCGGAAGGATTTGATGGGCATATCTTCCTCTTCAAAAACAATGTTGACTCGGCGGGCAACTCTTTCGGCTCCCACGAGAACTACATGCTTGAGCGTAAGGTGGAGTTCTCCCGCCTGGTCCGCTCCCTGATTCCCTTCCTGATTACCCGCCAGATTGTGGTGGGGGCGGGTAAGGTACACCCGGCAGGCCCCCCGCAGTGGGGCGGACGTCCGCTCGGGCCAGAGGGGAAGCCCAGCTTCTCCTTCTCCCAGCGCGCCGACTACATCTGGGAGGGCTCATCAACAGCCACTACCCGGGCCCGCCCCATTATCAACACCCGCGATGAACCCCACGCCGATGCCTCGCTCTACCGTCGCATGCACGTCATCAACGGGGATTCCAACATGTCGCAGGCCACCACCCTGCTCAAACTTGGGGCCACCGACCTGGTACTTCGCATGCTTGAGGACTACTACCCCCTCGAGAACTTCGAAATCAAAGACACTGCCACCGCCCTGCGCGTCATCTCCCACGACCTGACCGGCACAGCCACCTTCCCCCTGGCAGACGGCCGTGAAGCCAACGCCCTGACCCTGCAACGCCACTACCAGGCAGCAGCCAGCCGCTACATCGAAGAGAAGGGGGCCCACCACGGGGACGTGCCCTACCTTCTGGATCTCTGGGGCCGGGCCCTGGACGCGGTGGAAAGCGGCGATACCTCCCAGATTGATACCGAAATCGACTGGGCCATTAAAAAGAAGCTGCTCGATACCTACATCGCCCGCGGGGCCAGCGGCTACGACGACCCCAAAATCCAGCAGCTTGATTTGGCCTATCACGACATCGACCCAGCCCGCGGTGTTTTTGGCCTGCTGACCCGCAAGGGCCTGGTCAAGAACCTGGTCAGCCACGATGAGATTTCCCACGCCACCGTACACCCGCCTGCCACCCGGGCCTCCCTACGCGGCCGCTTCATCAGCACCGCCCGCAATGCCGGCGAGCCCTTCACCGTGGACTGGGTGCACCTGAAACTCAACAACAAGCCCCACCTGACCGTCATGTGCAAGGACCCCTTCGCCACCGAAAGCGCCGCCATGGACGACCTGCTGGCCACCCTCAACCCTGGCCCCCAGGAGGCCTGGTCCCCGCCCTTTATCTAGGCAAACCGGCAAATTACCAGACCCCACCCAGCTCTATCCGCTAGTATGTACGCGGTGAAGAAAAGCGTTCTGCTGAAGAGCGCAACCTCAAGGAAAGTGAAACCAGTGAAGAAAAAGTCAGCCCTTTTCGCATCCAGCGGCGCCGTGCTCGCCCTCGTCCTGTCTGCCTGCGGCGGCTCCGGCAGCGGCAGCAGCCTCTCAGATGTCGACTACTCCATGAACGGGGCAACCGCCGAACCCTCGGTTTCCTTCGCAACCCCCTTCGCAGCCAACGGCACCGAAGCCTACAAGATTGAGGACGGCGACGGCGCCACCATCGAGGACGGCGACAGCCTGCTCGTTGACGCCACCGTCTTCAGCGGAACCGACGGCACCTCCCTGGGCACCACCTACACCGACGCACCCATGATTATCCCCGTGGGCGAAGACCTGAAGAAGGCCGCCCCCGAGCTCTACGACATTCTGATCGGCTCAAAGGTCGGCATGTCCTTCTCTTACTCCACCAACATCGATACCGCCTCCACCTCAACCACTGAGGCAACCCCCACCGTTTCAGCAGGCACCGCCACCAACGTTGAGGTCTACACCGTCTCCGGCAAGCTGCTCAAGAGCGCTGAAGGTACCGAGAACGAGAAAAAGTCATCCGCCCTGGAAAGCTTCTCCCTGGCCGATGACGGCACCGCCACCTTGACCCTGTCAGCAGACCGCGGCGATGCCCCCACCGAGCTTTACACCGAAGACCTCATCACCGGCACCGGCGCAACCGTGAGTGAATCCGACATCATCTACGTCAACTACGTTGGCGTGACCTGGTCAGATGGTACCCAGTTCGACGGCAACTTCGGTGCTACCCCCACCCCCCTCTCCCTGAATGGCGTCATCGAGGGGTGGAAGCAGGGTCTGGCCGGTAAGACCGTCGGTTCCCGCGTCCTGCTGATCATCCCCAGCGAGCTGGCCTACGGTGAGGATGCCGCCACCAGCGGTGCCCCCGAAGGTGCCCTGGTCTTCGTGGTAGACATCCTGGGCTCCTCACCCACCCGCACCGCCGCAGCATCAGCTAGCGCCTCAGCCGACGCGCCCGCAACTGCAACCGCAGATGCCAGTGCAAGCGCTACCGAAACTGCTTCTGAGTCTGCGAGCGCTGAAGCTACCGCCTCAGCCAGCGAATAAGACATCTGTTATCACTCGATTAGAAAAGGTAAAACCTCATGTCATTTGGTCAGCGTAATCTCGACCGTAGCAAGCCTGAAATCGACTTCCCCGAAGGCGGTACCCCCGAAGAGCTCATCATCATCGATGAGATTGAGGGTGCTGGCGAGGTCGTTGAGGCTGGCGATACCGTGTCAGCCCACTACGTGGGCGTAGCTTTCTCCACCGGTGAAGAGTTTGACTCCTCCTGGGGTCGCGGTGAGCCCCTGCGTTTCCAGGTCGGTGTCGGTATGGTTATCCGCGGCTGGGACGAGGGCCTGCTGGGTATGAAGGTGGGCGGCCGCCGTCGTCTGGAGATCCCCAGTGAGATGGCGTACGGTTCCCGCGGTGCCGGTTCTGCTATTGGTCCTAACGAATCACTGATTTTTGTGGTCGACCTGGTAGACGTCATCAAGCGTTAATTCTCGCTGCGGGCTTATGCCTGCGCGTGTTTGGCCCCCGGTTCGAAAGAGCCGGGGGCTATCTTTATGTATGTGACTTCTAAAGCTGTTGAACGTGCTGCTGCCTTACTTGATGTGCTCTCATCTGCCCCTTGGGGGCTGGATCGGGATGCTGTGCGCCAGCGGGTGCCGGGCTATGACCAGGCGGCGACCGATGCTGCGTTTGAGCGTATGTTTGAGCGTGATAAGCAGGTCTTGCGGGCCCTGGGCGTTGAGCTGGTGGCTGAGCGGGTTGATCATTCTCGGCTGGGTTTTGTGTATCGGCTGGAGGCTAGGTCGCAGGCGGTGGCTGATTTTTCGGCCCTGGATGTGGTGGTGCTAAGCCACTGTGCGCGGGCCTGGGAGGGTACCGAGGTGGCGCGGTTGGCTCGTGCTGCCCTGCTCAAGGTGGGGGCGAGTGTGGGCCAGCGTCTGGGCGGTGAGCTGGGGGAGCCTGCCCGGTTTACCACGGTTCCAGGGGTTGCTGAGTGTCTGGCGGCGGTGGCTGAGGGTAAGGGGGTGAGCTTTCGCTATGCCGGCAGGGACGAGGTGCGCGCGGTTGCCTGCTGGGGCCTGGGGCTGCGGTTTGGCCACTGGTACCTGGTGGGTTGGGATCGGGCCCGTCAGGGGCAGCGCATTTTTAGGCTTGATCGGGCGGCAGGTTTGTCTGTTTTGGCTGTTGAGGGGCCGCAGCCCCCTGCCTCTTTTTCGATGGTGCGGGAGTTAGCTGCTCTTGAGCCTGAGCAGGTTCCGCAGGTAGCTACCGTGCCCCTGCTGCCGGGGAAGGGGGCGGACGGGGTACAGCTGGCTCCTTCCTACGGGGTGGTGGAGTCTGCCCTGCAGGCGATGAAGGGCGGACGCACCCACCGGCTCCCGGGCGGCACATCAGCTCCTGGCGTGGTGGGGGATTACCAGCAGAAGGTCGCTGATGAAGAGGAAAGGCTTCGGCGGGAATTGCGGGCCTGGCATGCCCCGGTAGTCGATACTGCTCTTCCTGAACGGACTAAGGCCTGGAAGCCTGTAGCTGCTCAGCGGGCCCGTGAAAGTGCTTCTGACCAGCTCATGAGGCTTCTGCTCATGGTGTCCCTAATTGAGAGTACCGGGGGCCTGCCCCTTGCTACCCTGGCAGATTTCTTTTCAACGACGGAGCAGAAGGCCCGTACCCAGCTGGAAGGCTTAGCCAGCAGCCTTGGTTTCGAGTCTTTGAACCTAGACATTAACTCTGCGGGGTTCGTGACCCTGCGGGGGCAGCAGGTGCTGACCCGCAGTGTGTCACTGACTGAAACCGAGGCCCTGGTGCTGAGCCTGGCTCTTGACCTGTCGGCCAGCCTCGATACGGAGTCCTTTTACAGCCACCTGCGCCAGAAGGTATGGGCTTCGGTTGCCGCCGAGAACCGGCCCGAGGTTGCGCCTATGCCTAAACGGGTAGGGGTCTATCGGGCCGACCTTGATCCCCTAGTACAGCGGGCTCTTGATCAGCAGATTCCCCTTGCTATCACCTACAGCTCCCACCGTTCTATTTCCCGCCGTGTTATTGAACCGCTGGCCCTCATTGTTGATAACGGGCCCCGCTACCTGCAAGCCTGGTGTCGCTTGAGCGGGCAGGTGCGGCACTTTAGACTTGACCAGATCTTGAGTATGGCCCCGGTCGAGGGTGATAGCTTCACCCAGCAGGTGCTGACTGACCCCGAGGCGGGGGAGGAGGCGTCCGCCCCCGTTAGCCCTCGCAGCTGGCTCAGCCAGCTGACCAGGGGCCAGGTAGTTGCCGAGACCATGATTCTGGCTGTCGCTAAAAGTCTGCCGGTGGCCCAGCGCGAAAAAACCCACAGCACCCTCTACCGCTACGCCCTTGAAACAGCTGAAGAAAACGGTATGACCTTCTACAAAATACCGGTCGCCCACACCACCTGGGCCCTTAACCTGCTCATAGACCTGGGCCCGACCGTCCGCCTGCTCACCCCTGCCCACCTGCGGCAAGGCCTACTAGAGCTACTGGGTGACTAGGGGCCACAAACAACTGCCCCAGCACATTACCCACCTATATCCCAGCAGAATCGGGGCAAGCCCACAGCAAAATATTCTCAAAACTAAAGCCACGTGGGATATATAATTGTCACTATGCCTTGGTGGTTTTGGATAGTTTTGTGGACCGTGCTCGTAGTGAGCTCGCTCTGCCTGCTAGCCTGGCTGCTATACCGCGTCTTCCGCAAAGCCTTAGGGGCACTCGATGCCGCCCAAGACTGGGAGTCCAGCATTACAGATGCACTGGGGCAGGCCAACCACGCCCAGCCCCTCCGAGAAGAACCGCAACCGGCTCTCTTCACCCCCGTAGGAACCGCCTACGCAGACTACATCCAGGGCAAAAACACTCGAACGCTCGACCGAGCCCGCCGCCGCTCACAGCGCCGCGACGAACTCGGACAGCCCCAACTCGTCGGAGACCTCAAACGTCTTCAAGAAAGGTGACGCTCGTGCTCGGTAACCTCGGCCCCGTCCATCTCATCATCCTCCTTGTCATCATCATCCTGCTCTTCGGTGCCCCCAAGCTCCCCGGCATGGCCCGCAGCCTCGGCCAGTCCATGCGTATCTTCAAGTCAGAAGTTGACGGCCTGAAGAACGACTCCAAGAAGAACAACGAAGCAAACGGCGACACCAACGGCTCCGTTGTCTCCGGTGAGGTCATCAACAACCCCACCACCACCGACCAGAACAAGGGCTCACAGAACTAAGTTCTCACCCCCAGAGCGTTCGTGAGTTAATCGCCCGACCCGTGCCCTGACCACCCAGGGCACGGGTTTATGGGCTCCCAGAGTTTCAGTAGAAGGCACCCATGGCTAAATCAACCAGCCGAAAGAATAACCCCCAGGCCACCATGGCCCTCGGCGAGCACTTTCGCGAATTCCGTAACCGCCTGATTAAAGCGGCTGTTGCTACCTTTATCTGCGCTATTGGCGGCTTCTTCCTCTACGAGCCCTTTATGGAGGCCATCAGCGCCCCGGTCTATGCCATCAACACCGAAGCTGGCCGCACCGCTGCCCTGAACTACTCCACCGCAACATCTCCCTTCGACCAGATGGTGCGTATCTCCCTTTACATCGGCCTGGTTATCGCAAGCCCCGTCTGGCTCTACCAGCTCTGGGCCTTCATCACCCCGGCCCTCTACCGCAAGGAAAAGCTCTACACCCTGGGCTTCACCTTCACCGCCATCCCCATGTTCCTTCTGGGTACCGGCCTGGCCTGGTGGGTGCTACCCACCGCCGTCCGCACCCTGACCATGTTCAGTCCCGATGGCGCAACCAACCTCTTCACCGCCGACGTCTACGTCAGCTTTGTGGTTAAATTCCTGCTGGTCTTCGGTATCGCCTTCGTACTGCCCGTTATCCTGGTCGGCCTCAACTTCATCGGCCTGATTCGCGGTAAGACCATTCTCAAGTCCTGGCGCTGGGTAGTCGTGCTCGTTGGCCTGCTCGCTGCAATAGCAGCTCCCGGTAACGACATCATGTCCATGCTCTACCTCATGCTGCCCCTGCTCTTCTTCTTCTTTGTTGCTATCGGTATCGCCATGCTCAACGACAAGCGTCGCGACCGCCGCAACGCCAAACTGGCACAGGGGCTTACCGACGACGAACTCAACCGAGCCACCAGCCTAGAAGAACTCGACCAGCTCGGTCGCTCCTAAAACTTTCCCGCCCCGGCAGACCGTGCCGGGGCGGTTTTTTTGTTCGCGCTGGAACGAAAGCTGACTGCGGGGCACCCCGGGCCGAAATCTACCGCCTAAGATTAGACATATGGCTAGCTACGCTGAACAGTACCTGCGCGCCAAAGAACGCGCCACCTTCTCAAAGACCGCCCTCTACCGCTTTGAGCAGACCCTGAGCTTTGACCTGGATGACTACCAGCGCCGGGCCTGCACCTCAGTTGAGGACGGCCGGGGAGTGCTGGTTGCTGCCCCCACCGGGGCGGGCAAGACAATCGTGGGGGAGTTCGCTATCTACCTGGCCCTATTGCAGGGCAAAAAGGCTTTTTACACCACCCCAATCAAGGCCCTGAGTAACCAGAAGTACAATGACCTGGTGGCAGCCTACGGTGAGGACGCTGTGGGTCTGCTGACCGGCGACACCTCCATCAACTCCGAAGCCCCCGTGGTCGTGATGACCACCGAGGTGCTCCGCAACATGCTCTATGCAGAGTCCGCCACCCTGGCCAACCTGGGCTATGTGGTGATGGACGAGGTGCATTACCTGGCAGACCGCTCCCGCGGGGCGGTGTGGGAAGAGTGCATTATTCACCTGCCCGAATCGATCTCTGTCATCGCCCTATCGGCCACTATCTCTAACGCTGAGGAATTCGGTGCCTGGCTCGATACCGTGCGCGGGCAGACCGACATTATCGTTTCTGAACACCGCCCGGTTCCCCTCTGGCAGCACGTGATGGTGGGCCGCCACCTTATGGATCTCTTCGCTGGCGACACCACCGTCGAGGAGGCCGCCGCTGCTACCGACATGCCCGAGGTCAACCCGGAGCTGGTACGGGTCGGACGCCGCCCCCGCCCCTCCCGGGGCCCGGGCGGTAAGTCCTTCTCCCGCCTGGGCAAGGGCAAACGTAGTCGTAACCGGGGCTACCAGTCCCAGGGCTATGACCGCGAGCACCGCAGCAGCGCGGACGAGGCGAGCGCCCCCGTCCGCCCCCAGCGCATTAGCCGCCCCGAGATGATTCGTTCCCTCGATAAGGCGGGCCTGCTGCCCGGTATCTGTTTTATTTTCTCGCGGGTGGGCTGCGATGCTGCGGTATCGCAGTGTATCGATGCCGATATTCGTCTGACGACCGAGGCCGAGGCCCAGGCTATTCGGGCCTATATCGCTGAGGCTACCGCAAGCCTCGAAACCAGTGACCTGGCGGTACTCGGTTTTTACGAGTGGCGTGAGGGCCTGATGCGGGGTGTAGCGGCCCACCATGCGGGCCTGCTGCCGGTCTTCAAGGATGTTGTTGAGACCCTCTTCTCTGAGGGGCTAATTCGCATGGTCTTTGCGACCGAGACCCTGGCGCTGGGCATCAATATGCCGGCCCGGTCGGTGGTGCTAGAGAGGCTCACCAAGTTCAACGGTGAGACCCACGTGGATATCACGCCGGGGGAGTACACCCAGCTGACCGGACGCGCCGGCCGCCGCGGTATCGACGTTGAGGGTCACGCTGTGGTCATGTGGCGCCCCGGGCTAGAGCCCCAGCAGGTAGCCGGCCTGGCCTCGAAGCGCACCTACCCCCTCAATTCCTCCTTCAAACCCACCTACAATATGAGCGCCAACCTGATTGCCCAGTTTGGCACTGAGCGCACCAAGAAGATTCTGGAAAGCTCCTTTGCCCAGTTCCAGGCCGATAAGTCGGTGGTGGGGGTGGCTTCTCGGGTCAGGAAGAATGAAAAGGCTCTGGCAGGTTTCGAAGAGGCCATGACCTGCCATCTGGGTGACTTCACCGAGTACGCTCGTATCCGCCGAGATCTTTCTGACCTTGAGAAAAAGGCCGAGAAGGGCCGTAGTCGTCTGCGGCAGTCCCAGGCGGTGGCCTCCGTCCTTGATCTTCTGCCCGGCGATATCATCGAAATCCCCCGAGGCCGTAATGCGGGGCCCGCTGTGGTGCTGGCCAGGGCCGAGTCTCTGGACGACCCGCGTCCGTCCATTCTGACGATGGCGGCGCAGCTGCGCCGCCTTGACCCCCGCGACCTGGACGGGCCTGTTCAGCCGGTTTCGAAGATTAAGGTGTCAAAGAAGTTCACCGGTAAAACTCCCAAAGACCGCAGGGATATGGCTTCTCGTATGCGCGTGGCCCTCTATCAGGGCTTGCCTGCCCGCTCGGGGTCTCAGAAGAAGTACTTTAACGAGCGCGAGCGCGGGGACGAACAGAAGATTGAAGAGCTGCGCCGGGCCCTGCGTAGCCACCCCTGCCACGGGTGCTCTGACCGCGAGAATCATGCCCGGTGGGCTGAGCGCTGGTACCGACTGTCGCGCGATACAGACGGTCTGCGCCGTCAGATTGAGCGCCGTACCAACACTATCGCCCAGGTCTTTGAGCGTATTACCCAGTTGCTAGCGAGCTACGGTTACGTTGAGACAGTTGAGGGGCGCCGCGTGCTCACCGCCCGGGGCGCCTCCCTGCGTCGGGTTTACGGTGAAAAGGACCTGTTGACTTCGCTCTGTCTCGAGGACGGCTTCTTGCAGGGCCTTGACCCGGCTTCTACCGCTGCGGTGGTCTCAGCCCTGGTCTATGAGGCAAAACGCGATGAGCTGGGTCTGCTATCTCGCTACCCCGGTCACGGAGTTGAGGGGGCGCTGATGACCGTGCTGAAGCACTGGAACAAGCTCAACGACGCCGAAAAACTCCACCGGCTACCGCAGACCGCTTCACCCGACTTTGGTATGGTCTGGCCCGTTTATAAGTGGGCTCGGGGCAAGAGCCTTGCCCAGGCTACCGATAGTACTGACCTAGCCGCTGGCGACTTCGTACGCTGGACAAAGCAGGTTATCGACAGCCTTGATCAGATTGCCCACGTGGCATCGGCTGACCCTCAGCTGCGCACCCAGTGCGAGGCCGCTATCAGCCTGCTGCGCCGCGGCGTGGTAGCAACCCAGCTTTAGTCTGTTTTACTGTCAGTATTTTGAAAGGACGGCAATGATGCCCGCAACTGTCATGCTCGATGGCTCTGTCTACAGCCCCGCTGACCCCTTTGCTACCGCCCTGGTCATGAACAAGGGCCAGGTGGAGTGGGTGGGGCAGGACGCCGGCGCCCGCTCCATCGCAGATTCCTCCATGACCGTGCAGGAGCTGGGCGGACGCCTGGTCACCCCCAGCTTTGCCCTGGCGGCGGCTTCTACGACGGGGGCGGACGCTCCCGCCCTGCTCGATGAGTTAGCGGCAGCTGGCTATGGGTACGCCCGCCTGCTGCTCACCGATTTCGCGCAGGAGCTCCCGGCAGCGCACCCTGCGGTAGCTGCTGATTACTACCTCCCCGTAGGCAGCTTTGATGGGGGCAAGGAGTTGCCTGCCGGCGTCCGCGGTATCTTTGTCTCAGCTCCGGGAGAGCTCAGCTCGCAGTTACTGGCTTCGCTAGCAGAAGAGCGTCTGCAACTGATGCTGGTGGTCACCGATGAGTCTCAGGTAGGGGAGTACCTGGCTCATCTGGCGCCTCTTGACGGCCTCACCCGTCTACGTATCAGCCCCAGCCTGGAGGGTCTCACCGAGCTAGCCCAAGGCGACCTCGAACAAGCCAAAAACCTGCAGGTTGCCCTCGGTTTCTCAGGCGACTTCGACCGCTCCGGTGAAGCCTTTGGCCGGGCCCTCGCGGCGGGGGCTGCGGTGACGCTGGGGTCAAACCCAGGTGCACGGCCCACGTTCATGGGCTGGGAACTGGTCAACGCTGCCGTGAACCCTGCCAACACTGAGCACGCCGTATCGGCTCGCGCCGCTTTTGCCGCCTGCACCCGCGCTGTCTACCGCGCCGCGTCCGCCCCCAACCCCTTCACCGGCCAGCTCGTGCCTGGAGCCCCCGCCCACTGCGCCCTCTGGACCATCACCGAACTCATCGTGCAGACGCCCGACAGCCGCATTGCCGCTTGGAGCACCGACCCGCGCGCCCGCACCCCCCTGCTCCCTGTTCTGGCCCCCGACGTACCCCGCCCTGAACTGGTCAGCCTGTACCGCAACGGCCACAAAGTGGGCTAGGCGTCACCTCAGGCCCAGGCCCACGATACACGCTCGGGCACCTACACCCTATATAATGAAAAACTGGTTTACACGCCGTCCTCCGTTTCGGATGGGCCATGACAAGGAGACCGCATGCGAGTACTAACCGTGATTCCTACCTACAATGAGAAGGAAAACCTTCCCATCGTAGTAGAGCGCCTGCGCGCAGCCGTGCCCGACTGCGACATCCTCGTCGTTGACGACAACAGCCCCGACGGCACCGGCCAGCTTGCCGACTCCATGGCAGCAGAAGATAGCCACATCAACGTCCTCCACCGCACCATCAAGGACGGCCTGGGCGGCGCCTACCTGGCAGGCTTCGACTGGGGCCTAGAAGCTGGTTACGACGTGTTCGTTGAGATGGACGCCGACTGCTCCCACCAGCCCGAACAGCTGCCTCTGCTCCTGCAGGCTATCGAAGGTGGAGCAGACCTAGCAATTGGTTCCCGCTATGTACCTGGCGGCAAAACCAAAAACTGGCCCCTGCACCGCCAGATCCTTTCCCGCGGCGCTAATCTTTATACCCGCCTGATTCTGGGCACCAAGGTTAAAGACATCACCGCGGGCTACCGTGCCTACCGTCGCGAAGCCCTGCAGAAGCTTAACCTCGAAGGCATCGATTCCAAGGGCTACGTCTTCCAGGTCGATTTGGCCTGGCGCTCCGAGCAGGCCAGCCTGAAAATTGTAGAAGTACCCATCACCTTTGTAGAGCGTGAAATCGGCAGCTCTAAGATGGACGGCAACATCATCGTTGACTCTATGACCAAGGTAACCCGCTGGGGCCTGACCGCCCGAGCAGAGCGCGTCCGCTCCCTCATCAAGAGGTAATAGCAGCTGATAGACCAAGGGCCCCGCCAGATAACTGGCGGGGCCCTTCGTCTTAAAAGGAAGCTAGCCTAGAGGGCGTGACGTTCCCGGTAAATCTCAAGACGCTGCTGCAGGGTCTCTTCGAGCTCTTTAACGCTGCGGCGCTCCAGGAGCATATCCCAGTGGGTACGAACAGGCTTTTCAGCGTTCTCTTCAACCTTGCCACCGCCAGAAACCAGGAAGGCTTCCTTGCCGGACTTGGCGGTCCAGGTTGCGGGAATCTCAGCTTCCTGCGCAAAGGTAACGAAGACTCGTTCACCGTCTTCGGTGCGGTATTCCACACGCTGGCGGGGAGCCGGCTCCACGCCTGATTCGGTTTCCATTGACTGTGAACCCAGGCGCATACCGCGCAGGCTGCGATCGCTCATTTTCTTCCTCCATAAACGGTGACTGAAGTGCTTGCAGGTTTTCGACTACTCAAAGGTGGGTAAACCGTGCAGGCCAAATACCCATTATAACCTTTAGGCGTCGGGGGTGTGGGGGCCTGTGCCCTCAGCTGATTCGCCGGTAGGGAGCTCGCCCTCCTGAGGGATTTCAACGCCGCTATCGAGCTTGTCGAGGTTGGGGTTGAGGTCTTCAGGGGTCACGCGGATGACCGGGGTATCGACGAGGGGAGAGGACGGGGGAGTGATCGGGGCGGACTCTTCCTCGGTCTCAGATGTGCCCTCGTTACCCAGGGGTGAGAAGGCGTTGCCGATACCGCGCAGGGCATCGCCGAGTTCGGTGGGGATGAACCAGAGTTTGTTGGCATCTCCCTCAGCCAGCTTAGGCAGGGTCTGCAGGTACTGGTAGGTCAGCAGCTTCTGGCTGGGGTTCGAGGCGTGGATAGCGTGGAAGACCTTCTGGATAGCCTGGGCTTCACCGTCAGCACGCAGGATAGCCGCCTTAGCATCACCCTCTGCAGTTAGAATCTGGGACTGCTTTTCACCTTCAGCTCGTAGAATCGCAGCACGGGAGTCACCTTCGGCGGTCAGAATCTGGGACTGCTTCTGGCCTTCAGCGGTTAGAATAGCGGCTCGGCGGTCACGCTCGGCTCGCATCTGCTTTTCCATGGAGTCCTGGATGGAGTGCGGAGGCTGGATTTCCTTAATATCGACGCGGGAGACGCGGATGCCCCAGCGGCCGGTGGTGCTGTCGAGAACTCCTCGCAGTTCGCTGTTAATCTGATCGCGAGAAGTCAGGGTTTCTTCTAGGTTCAGACCACCGACGACGTTGCGCAGGGTGGCGCTGGTTAGCTCGTCCACAGCATGGATGTAGTTGGTGATTTCGTAGGTTGCTGCCTTGGGGTCGGTGACCTGGAAGTAGACCACGGTGTCGATACCGACGACCAGGTTATCCTCGGTGATGACGGACTGGGCGGGGAAGGATACGACCTGTTCACGCAGGTCAATGAGGGGCAGGACGCGGTCGATAAAGGGAACGGTGACGTGGAAGCCGGGGTTGAGGGTGGTGTGGTACTTACCCAGACGCTCGACGATGCCAGCCCGGGCCTGGGGAATAATGCGCACAGCCTTGAGCAGGGTGATGAGCACCAAGAGGACGAGGGCTGTAAGCAGGATGGTTGTGGTGACGGTTGAAGCTGTCATAGGTTACGACCTTAATCTTTAAGTTAAAGGTTATTTTGTAGTGTGAGGGGCTAGGTAGGCGGTTGCGCCGCGGATGGCTACCACGGTTGCAGTTGACCCTTCGGGCAGAACTAGCTGGTTGCTCTCAGAGCGGGCTGTCCATATATCACCGGCGATACGGGCAAGACCGGCCTGCTCGGTGACGGTTTGGGTCACAAGAGCATCCTGGCCTACCAGGCCGTCGGAGTTCATTGCGATATTGGGTGAGCTTTGATGGAAACGCTTAATAAGCGGCGGGCGGAGCCCCAAGAGCAGGGCGATACTAACAATCGCAAAGAGAACAACCTGAGCGACGAAAGAATTGAGGAAGGTGGTGCTCAGTGTTGCCGACAGGGCAGCTAGTGCCATCATCAGAAAGACGAAGTCGAGCATCAAAATTTCGATAATGGCTAGAACAATCGCAGCGGTGAGCCAGAAAGCCCAGAGGTTCTGAGCGAACCAATCAAGCATGTGTACCTCCCACAGGTCGGTGTGTGTTAGTACTTATTATCTATTCTCCCTGATGCTGCTTCACTGTGCTAGTCATTACGTGAGATATAAGGAGATTTGACCAGCTCAGCCAGGCTTTCTATAAAGCCGATAATATACATTATGTAAAGTAAAGCTAAAAATGCTCCCCCCCAGATGCCCTCGGCTTCCTCCGCAGCTGCTGATCTCACCGCTCCTGCGTTAGAGTAAAACTATGCTCAGTTCAGTTGATTCAGGTAAATATTTTTCCCAGCCCATCCGCGCCTTGGTTGACCTGACCCTCGTCCTTCTTTTTATTACTATCGGGCTCACCAGCCACCAGGAACCGCTGTCCCAGCTATTAGCCACCGCCGCACCTTTCTTGCTGGCTGCCTGTGCTGGCCATATTGGCGTGTGGGCCGTGAGCTCCAGGCGGCAGCTTCCCCTTTTGCTTGAAGGCTTTATGATGTGGGTCAGCACCCTGGTGCTTGGGCTTGGCCTGCGCCTCTCCTTTGGTGATACTGCCGCAACTGCTTTTGTTCTTGTCTCAGCTCTAACCCTCCTGGTTTTCTTGGTGGGCTGGCGCCTTATCCTTGGCTTGGTACGCCGCAAGGCCTAAATTTCTCGGTGTAGACAGTCTTTAAAAAGAGGTGGCCCCAGAAAATCTGGGGCCACACCTTTTTATTGTTATTTACTGTTGCTGTAAGCAATCCAACGTTCAAGCACAGCCTTAGCTTTACCTAATTCTACTGATTGGCGAGCATCCTGTAGGGCTTCCTTAAAGCGCTCGGTAAAAGGCCTGCTGTCGACCGGACGGTAAGCAGTCAAGCCTGCTGCGGCATTCAGTAGAACCGCATTGAGGATTGGCCCGGGAGTCCCCTCGAGAACCTGGTGAACAACCCGGGCGTTATGTTGGGCATCTCCCCCGCGCAGATCGTCCAGGCTGGCGCATTCAATACCAAAATCGGTAGGGGTTAGCGAATGGTACTCAAGCCCCCCATTGAAGGTTTCCCAAACTTGCGACTCACCGGTGATAGTAATTTCGTCCAGGCCGTCAATCCCTCGGAAAATCAGGGCGTGGTCGCCGCGGGAAGCAAAAACGGCGGCAATTTTCTCGGCCATCTCAGGGTCTGCTACACCGATGGCTGAAGCCCGGACCCGAGCGGGGTTGGTCATGGGGCCAAGATAGTTGAAGGCTGTGGGTACGCCAATGGAGCGGCGGGCAGGCGCTACGTGCCGCATGGAGGGGTGGAAGACCTGGGCAAACAGGAAGGTGATGCCCGCAGCCTCTACCGCACCTGCCACATCTTTAATGTTTAGGTTTAGATTTATTCCCAGCTCAGCCAGTACATCTGCACTTCCACTTGATGATGAAGAGGCCCTGTTACCGTGCTTAATGACGGGCACGCCCGCCCCCGCAATCACCAGTGAGGCCATAGTGGAAATATTGACGGTATTCTGCTGGTCTCCCCCGGTGCCTACAATGTCTACAGCATCTCGGGTGACTTCTATGTGTTCTGCCTTGTCAAGCATGCCTTGGGCTAGTGCAGCAAGCTCTTCAGGGGTTTCACCTTTAACATGAAGTCCAACTAGGAAAGCTCCGATAATAGCTTCCGGGGTTGAGCCCGCCATGATGTCTTGCATGGCCCAGTTAATCTGGTCTGACGAGAGGTCCTGCTGGGCTATGAGTTGATTGAGAATGAGTTTCCACGTGATGGTGCCTGTCATAGCTCACATTCTACGGTTCTTTTGGCCCCCGGGCGAGCTCGTGAGACGGACGTCTGCGGGGGCTTTCCGTACCAGGGTGGCTGGTAGTTGGGTTACGCAAGTTTTACACACAACGTGTCGCCAAGCCCGTGCTAAAAACCCCTAGATTAGGGGGGAGATATACAGGATTTACAACACACCTCCGAGCAAACCCCCTTACCTATTGGTTCACGGGCACTTTTACAGACATAATGTCTATGTGACAACTGCAACCCATACCCCAAGTAAGTCGGCACACGCCGCTCTGAATCGACCCAACCAGGTGTCTGTTGGCACCGTCGTTTGGCTCGCCTCAGAGCTCATGTTCTTCGCCGGCCTGTTCGCAATGTACTTCACTCTGCGTGCTTCTCGCCCCGATATTTGGGCTGAGAACAGCCCGCTACTTGAAGTCCCTCTCGCTCTCGCCAACACCATCGTGCTGGTGCTGAGCTCTGTTACCTGCCAGTTTGGTGTTTTCAAGGCTGAACAGCTCAAGCCCCGTCGCACCGGTTCCCTCTTCAATGTCCGTGAATGGGGCATGGTTGAGTGGTTCTTGCTCACCTTCATCATGGGTGCGTTCTTCGTTTCCGTCCAGGCTTACGAGTACGCAAACCTTGTAGCTGAAGGTATGACTATTGCGTCAAGTGCTTACGGCTCAGCTTTCTACATCACCACCGGTTTCCACGCACTTCACGTAACCGGCGGCCTGATTGCCTTCCTGCTGATCATCGGCCGTGCCTATGTTGCTAAGCGTTTCGGTCACTACGAAGCAACCTCAGCAATTGTTGTTTCTTACTACTGGCACTTCGTAGACGTTGTCTGGATCGCCCTGTTCCTTATCGTCTACTTCCTCAAGTAACCGGTAACCGCTAAAAGTAAACCAACTAGCACACACACAAAGGAACAACGACGTGAAGGCACTTTCTCAAAAGCGACGTCATCCGCTCGCAGCTCTCGTGTTGCTTGCCCTTGCCCTCCTCCTATCTGGTGGCCTCTACGCAGTTGCCACGGCTACTAACGAGGCTCAAGCCGCTACAAGCACCACCTACACTGCAGAAGACATCTCAGAAGGCCAGAAACTCTTTCTGGCCAACTGTGCAACCTGCCATGGTACTAACGCAGAAGGCTCAGTAGACGGCCCCTCACTGATTGGTGTTGGCGCTGCTGCTGTTGACTTCCAGGTAGGCACCGGCCGCATGCCCATGCAGATGGAGGGCATTCAGGCTCAGCTGAAGCCCCGCCAGTTCAACGATGAGCAGACTAAGCAGCTCGCAGCCTACGTTGCATCACTCGGTGCAGGCCCCACCATCCCCGAAGAAGAGTACCTCGATGTTTCCAAGGGCGATGCAGCCAACGGTGCAAAGGTATTCCTCGCAAACTGCGCTATGTGCCATAACGCTGCTGGCGTTGGTGGTGCTCTTACCCGCGGTAAGTTTGCTCCTACCCTGATGGGCGTTTCAGAAAAGCACATCTACGAGGCTATGGAAACTGGCCCGCAGAACATGCCTGTCTTTAACGACGCAAACATCACCCCCGAAGAAAAGCGCGATGTCATTACCTACCTGAAGTCCCAGGAAGTTAACGCATCGGTTGGTGGTTTCAAGCTTGGCTCACTCGGCCCCGTGTCTGAAGGTCTTCTGATCTGGACCCTCGGCCTGGTCATCGTCATTGCATTCACCCTCTGGCTGACTTCACGAGCTGCATAAGCTCACGCACACACATAAATTTCGTACCAAGGAAGATTTGAGGCAACACATGGGAAACCATAGTGACGGCATGCATGAAAAGGCTGCCGTAGTTACCTCTCAAGAGGCAAGTCAGGAGAAGTTCGCTAACCCCGGACTTCCCCCGCATGCTCCCCGACTCACCGACGTCGATTCCAAAAAAGCTAAGGGTGCCGAGCGACAGGTAGTTCTGCTATTCGTCATCTCCATGCTTGGCTCCCTGCTTTTCTGGATTGGCTACTTCGGTGTAGAGGTAAGCGGCAATTTCTACGATGTCATGAACCCCGAAGCAAACAACATGCTTCGTCTGCAGAACCTTCTGCTGGGTCTCGGCATCGCTTTTGCCATGTTCGGTATCGGTATCGGTATCGTCCACTGGGCACGCTCACTTATGCCCGACCACGAAATGGTCGAAGAGCGTCACGCGGTTACCTCTGAAGAGGACCGCGCAGAGGCTCAGGAAATCGTTGAAACCATCATCGAAGAATCAGGCATCAAGCGTCGCCCGCTTCTTCGTAACACCCTCATCGGTTCCGTTATCCTCGCTCCCCTGACCTTCGTCACCCTGTTCCGTGACCTGGGCCCTGCAGACCCCTCAGTACTCAAGTACACCCTGTGGGACGAAGGCGTCCGCCTCGTGCGGGACCCCTCCGGCACCCCCATCAAGGCTGCCGACGTTACCCTGGGTTCTGCCTACCACGTCCTGCCCGAAACCCTCTCTAGCCTGACCCACGAGAACGGCTACCTCGAGGAAAAGGCCAAGGCCGTTGTATTGCTCATGCGTCTGGATCCCGCTGACATCAAGAAGGTCACCCCCGGTCGCGAAAACTGGAACGTTGATGGCATCTACGCCTACTCCAAGGTTTGTACCCACGTAGGCTGCCCCATCGCTCTGTACGAGCAGCGCACCCACCACCTGCTCTGCCCCTGCCACCAGTCAACCTTTGACGCGGCAGAAGAGTGCAAGGTTATCTTCGGCCCCGCAGGTCACGCCCTGCCCCAGCTGCCCATCGCAGTTGACTCTGAAGGCTACCTGGTCGCCCAGAGTGACTTCCACGAACCCGTTGGCCCCGGCTACTGGGAGCGTGCAAAGCACATCAAGGAAATGGCAGGTGAAGCATAATGTCGACTTCAATGCAGTCTGATTACAAGGCAAAGACCTCAACCGGTCGTATCGCCCACTATGTTGATCAGCGTGTTGGTGCTTCAGGCATCATCAAAGAATTCGGTCGCAAAATTTTCCCCGACCACTGGTCATTCATGTTCGGTGAAGTTGCGCTCTACAGCCTGGTTATCCTGATCATCTCAGGTACCTTCCTGACCTTCTTCTTCAACCCCACCATGGTGTCGGTAACCTACGACGGTTCCTACGTCCCTATGAAGGGCACCCACATGTCTGCCGCCTACGCCTCTGCCCTGGACATCTCCTTCGACGTCCGCGGTGGTCTGCTCATGCGTCAGATTCACCACTGGGCAGCTCTGATGTTCATGATGGCTATGACCGTGCATATGCTGCGCGTCTTCTTCACCGGCGCCTTCCGCCGTCCTCGTGAACTGAACTGGGTTGTTGGTTGCACCCTGCTTATCATCGGTATTCTGGCCGGCTTCACCGGCTACTCACTGCCCGATGACGTGCTCTCAGGTAACGGTCTACGCATTATTGACGGTATTTTTAAGTCAATCCCGCTGGTAGGTACCTACATCTCGCTCTTCTTCTTCGGTGGCGAGTTCCCCGGTACCGCTGTGATTGGTCGCCTCTACACCCTGCACATCATGATTATCCCCGCGATGCTTCTGCTGCTCGTGGCTATCCACATGTTCATGGTTGTACTGCACAAGCACACCCAGTACCCCGGCCCCGGTCGTACCGAGAACAACGTCGTTGGTTTCCCCGTAGGCCCCGTCTACGCAGCCAAGGCTGGCGGTTTCTTCTTCATCGTGTTCGGTATCATCGCCTTCCTCGGCGCAACCTTTACCATCAACGCGATTTGGAACTACGGCCCCTACGACCCCTCACCGGTACAGGCCGGTACCCAGCCTGACTGGTACGTAGGCTTCGGTGACGGCGCCCTGCGTCTGTGGCCCGGCGTCTGGCCCTGGCCCTGGGAATTCGAATTCCTCGGTGGCACCTTGGTTCTGAGCGTCCTTCTCCCCTTCGCTCTGATGGCTGGCTCAGTCATGATGGCCATGGTCTTCTGGCCCTGGATTGAGCAGTGGGTTACTAAGGACAACCGCGTCCATAACATCCTGGACCGCCCCCGCAACGCCCCCTTCCGTACCGGTGTGGGTGTAGCAGGCATCATTGGCTACGCAGCCCTGATGATCGCGGCAAGCTCCGACCTGATTGCAACTCACTTCCACGTATCGCTGAACGACGTTGCCTACTGGCTCCGCTTTACCTTCGTATTCGGTCCCCTCATCGGCTTCTTCATCACCCAGCGCATCTGCCTGGCTCTGCAGCGTAAGGACCGTGAGCTCGTACTGCACGGTATTGAGACCGGTAAGGTCGTCCAGCTCCCCCACGGTGAGTTCATCGAGGTTCACAAGCCTCTCGATGAATACCGCCGCTACGAGCTGGTCTCCTTCGAGTCACCCGAGCCCATCCCGGCTCAGCCCAACAAGAAGGGCAAGGTTGGCCTAATCGAGAAGACCCGTGCAGGTCTCTCAAAGATCTGGTTCGAAGACCGCGTAGTTGCCGTAACTCCTGCTGAGCTCGAAGCAGCTCACCATGAGCACCACGGTGCACATGAGGTTGACGGCCACAAGGCCGACTCAATCGAAAAATAACATACGGTTGTAGTAACAGTGTGGGGCACCCCGTCAGGGGTGCCCCACAGGTGTTTTAACGGGCTAACGCTGGACCTGCGTGATTAGTTCTCAACGATCGGCCCTTCGATGCCTCTACGGGCTTCCTGCCCCTTGCAATCGCCAAATACTAGTTGGTGGGTTTAGCTCTGTTGCCCCACACGGCTATGACAGTTCTGAAAAGTTGCGCAGCCCCTGAGGCCGCCGCGTATGCTGGCCCCGTTCTGCGCAAGATGCAGGGGAAATGAGGTGGCTCTCCCCTAGCTCATAGGGCTTATTCCTTTGAACTCCTTTTTTGTGTATCGAGGATGCGGGCCACAGCGCGCCGTTTCAACCGGGGCCATCTAGCTGAAATCCCGCTATAGGGAGTGGTCTCCCAGCTCAGAGAGCCATGTTGGCGTGCGCTCTTGGCTGGTAATCACATCAGTTAAAGATTCTATAAGTGGCTCGGCGTGTCGCACCCCTAGGGCGGACTAGCAGGGGCAGGCTGGCTCCTGTGCCGTCCTGTGCCGTCCTGTGCCGTCCTGTGCCGTCCTGTGCCGTCCTG
>DHKFJ23503__coassemble_594_pt1 | contig 41200 bp, 41 predicted proteins | sample DHKFJ23503__metabat2_high_PE_042 | metagenome-assembled genome bin DHKFJ23503
GTTAAGGCTCTTTGCGCCGATGGTACTGCACTGGTGACGGTGTGGGAGAGTAGGTCACCGCCGGTTTTTGATTGGGATACAGGAAGGCCCTGGACGAATTGTCCAGGGCCTTTTTGTTTTAAGCATCAAAATCTAACACCCACTTTTTATACCCTACCGGGCTCAAGAGCTAAGCGCTCTGTACCAGCCCTCACCTAAACTAATCGTTTCCTGGGAAAGTAGTTTGAGCTTCTGTGGAAGAGCAGATATCCCCGTCAAATCACGGTAGGCTTGAACCTATCAAGAACGCACGTACGAAAGTGAGGCACATCTGTGTCTAAGGGAAACCCCTCCAGTGACGCCCGCGAGCGTGCCCGCCAGCTGGCGGCACAGCAGGCCAAGAAAATCTCAAAATCATCCACTCGCTGGATTCAGTTCACCGTCCTCGGCGTCATCGCCCTCATCGTAGCCATCGTTGCAGTCGTCGTCATCAACGGCAACCGCAACCAGATTGCCGAGGCAGGCCCGGTGCCCTCATCAGCTAACCAGTACGGCGGCATCGTCCTGACCGCTAACGGTATCGAACAGAACACCAGCACCGAAGCCAGCCGCGACAGCAAGGACCTGGGCACCTCAGAAGCAACCTACACCGCAGCTGACGGTTCCGAAGCCAAGATGCCCCTGGGCGTTGCCCTGCCCGAAGAAGCAGACAATAACGGTGAGCCCGTCCGTCTGACCATCTTCCAGGACTACGACTGCGTGCACTGCGCCCAGTTCGAAACTGAAAATGCAGACACCATCGCAGCCCTCATCGCTAGTGGCGACATCACCGTGGAGATCCGTAACCTGACCTTCCTGGATGCCTACAGCCCCACCTTCTACTCAGCCCGCACCAACAACGTGGCCTACTCCGTAGCTAACCAGGTCTCCACCGAGGACTTCCTAAACTTCCAGAAGGAAATCTTCACCCACCAGGGCACAGGTGGCCTCTCTAACGAAGAGCTCGTTGCTATCGCTGAGAAGTACGGTGCAGACGTAAAGGACGATGTCGCTAACAACACCTGGCGTCCGCTGGTCCAGACCGTCACCCTCGAATCAGCCGCTAACGGCATCAGCGGCACCCCCACCGTCTTCGCTGACGGCGAGGTCTTTAACTCAACTGACTTCAACGCCTGGATCACCGCAAAGATTGAAGCTAAGAAGAACGCCTAAGTTCACCCAGTAAACAGGCTGTAGAAGGCCTGGCAGCTGTGTACTAAACTGGTACACAACGTGTAGGGGCAGCTACACGCCTTTACCTGCGCTCATAGCAGGGTAAAGGTGGATAGCTGCCCCTTTTGTGTGCCCCGCGCTGGGGACCCCAGCCCGCCCTCACCAGTAACCGACCACCTAGCACCGTAAAGATTTCATGCCCCTGTACTTCTTCATTGACTGCGACCCCGGCATCGACGACGCCCTTGCCCTCACCTACGCCTATGCCCACCCGCAGGTTGCTGTAGAGGGTATCGTGGCAACCGGCGGGAATGTGAGTACCGAGCAGGTAGGACGCAACCTCCGCGGTCTGTTAGAGCTGCTCGGCGGGCAGGGTACCCCCTGGGCTCTAGGAGCTGAGAACCCGCTAGCTCAGCCGCTCACCACCACCGAAGAGACCCACGGCCCGCTGGGCACGGGCCACGGCCTGCTCCCCGGGCAGACTAGGCCCACGGGGCGTTCCCACGGCGAAGGGGCAGACCTGTGGGTGCAGACTGCCCGCCGTTTTCCCGGAAAGCTGCACGGGCTTGTCCTGGGACCTTCAACTAATCTGGCGCTGGCCCTACGCCAGGATCCAGAGCTGCCCCGTTACCTCGCTAGCCTGACCATCATGGGTGGGGCCCTGAACCACCGGGGGAACACGATGCCCACCACCGAGTGGAACGTGCACTCTGACCCCGAAGCCCTGCACGAGGTCTTAGCTGCCTATAGCCGCCCTGGTCTCAACCTGCCCTATGCGCCGCTGCTCTGCCCGCTGGATAGCACCGAGAACGCCGTCATGACTCCTCAGCTGCGCGAGCGTCTACTGGCCGGTGGGGGAGAGCTCTTCACAGCCCTGGACGGGGCCCTACAGTTTTACATGGAATTCCACGAGTGGGACAAGCTGGGGTTTATCGCCCACGTGCACGACCCTTTCGTAACCGCCCTAGCTGTGAACCGCGCCCTGGCCGCCGACGGTCGGGCCCACACTCTGCTGGGGGAGACCACACCGGTGACGCTCGACGTTGAGCTTGCCGGTACCCTTACCCGCGGCCAGGTGGTTGCTGACTGGCTAGGACGCTGGGGGAGAGCCCCCAACGCCCAGGTCCTTACCGGCGCCCGGGCCCCCGAATTTTTTGAGCACCTGATCCAGACCGTCCGGGCTGTGTACGCCCCACAGGGGACTGACTAGAACCAGCTCAAAAAATAAAAAGAACAATTATTCTACAGAAAGGGGTGGGCATGGCCCCCTCAGCACACACCGCCGCAGAGCCCTCAACGTCTGGGCAGAGGACCTCGGTAGCTACCGGGCTCCTCGGTAAAAACCCAGAACACAACACACCGCTCACCATCTCCCAGAAGGTGCTCAACCTACTCGCCGCCCTGGTGATCGCAGGAACCTACACCTGGGCCGTCCTCACCGCAGGCGGTGCCACCAACTACGCGGGCTACCTGGAAGGTACCAGCGATGCCCAAGCCGCTATCTCCCTGCCGCTCATGCTGGGCTATACCGCAGGCGTCCTACTGCTTCTGGCGGCTAACCTGAGCCGCCTACCCCTTGCCACCATCGCCCTGATACCTTTTGCGGCGGCTTTCAACATCATCGTGGGCCAGCTCATTGGCTTCTCGGGGATTCCCCTCTACCTTGACTCCGTTGCCACCGTACTCATCGGTGTGCTGGCCGGCCCCGCCGCCGGAGCCATGACCGGTATTATCACCAACCTTGCCTGGGGCCTGACCGTGAACCCCACCACCATTCCCTTTGCCGCCGGTGCCGCCCTGATCGGCTTCTTGGCCGGTTACGCTGGCCGCCTGGGCCTCTTCCGTAAACTCTGGGGGGCCCTGCTCGCGGGCTTGAGCACCGGCATCCTGGCTGGGTTCGCAGGTGCCCCCATCGCTGCCTTCGTCTTTGGCGGCGGCCAGGGCGTGGGCACCGGTTCTGTGGTTGCGGCCCTGCAGGCTGCTGGCCAGTCCCTGCTGGGTGCTACAACCCTGCAATCTCTGCTCTCTGACCCGCTTGATAAGACCATTGCCTTCGCCCTGGTCTGGCTCATCATCAAGGGTCTGCCCGCTCGCGCCCGTCGTCAGTTTGGTGGTTAACCGGTGAGCACCCCCGCCCTGAACCCCCGCACCTGGGTCACCCTGGGCTGCGCCGGGCTCCTGCTAGCCCTTGCCCCGCTGCCACTGGTCTGGCAGGCGGGGCTGCTGGCTGTGCTCATCGCCCTGCACGGGGCGGGGCGGACGCTTGCCCCCTGGGTAGGCCTGGTCCTGGTAGGGCTGGCGCCGGTTGCGGTGATGGCTTTTATCATCCAGCTGGTGTCACGCGGGGGAGAAACCGTATGGGCAACCTGGGCACCCGTGCCCTGGATGGTGTTTGAAGTGACCGCCGAAGGCGCCCGGGCTGGCCTGGCCCTAGCCCTACAGATTCTGGCCTTCGGGTCGGCTTGTGCCCTGCTGATTCTACCCACCGGGGTCGCTGGCCTGCGCTATGCCCTGACCGCTTGGGGACTGCCGCCTAGGCTCATCTACCTGCTGGTCGCTTCGCTCAACGCCCCGGCCCAGCTGGTCCACTACTCCCGGCTGGTGCGGCGGGCCGCCCGCGCCAGAGGCATGGCCGACGGGTCGCCAGGCGCCCGCGCCTGGTTGGGGGTGCGGACTGCGTCCGCCCTCTTCAATTTGCTGTTGCTTGACCACGAGGTGCGCGGGGCAACCCTGGCCGCGCGCGGGATTGACCGGGCCGGGCCCAGAATTTTCTGGCAGGACTACGCCGACAGCCGCACCCAGCGCTACCTTCGCTGGGTGCTCCTGCCGCTGGCCTGCCTGCTCGTGCTTGCTACCTATACGGGGGTGCTGTTGTGACCTATACGCGGACGCTGATCCTTGGGGCCAGAGGAGCCGGAAAGTCTGCCCGGCTGCAGACCTGGGCCCAGGAACGGGACGGGCTCTTTGTGCCCTCTAACCCCCAGGCCCTGATGACGGGGTTGGTACCCACCGTGGCCGAAGAAATTGCCCTGGGGGTAGAGCAGCTTGTGGGTAGCCGGGACCAGCTCCACCGGGCTGTGCAGGCTGTCGCCGCTGACCTTGGAATTAGCGACTTACTGGCAGCCCACCCCCTGCAACTTTCGGGTGGGCAAACCCAGCTGGTAGCTCTAGCGGCCTACCTGGTGCTGGGGCAGATGGGCGGAAGCCTCGACGGGGCGGCTGTGCCAGCCCTAGCCCTGGACGAACCCCTGCTCGGCCTTGACGACGCCATGCGGGCCCGGGCGCTGGACGCTTTTGCCCGCTACCCGGCAGATTTGGCCTGGGCCTCAGCCAGGCCCCAGGCCGACGAAGAGAGCCTTGCCGCTAGTGTCGAAAACCCGGGGGAAGGTGTTTCACCGTCTGCGGCGGTGCCATCTCTGCCGCCTTTGCCCGCCCGAGCCGCGGCAGGCGTCCTGGCCCGTGACCTCGCTATATCCCCGGTTACCCCGGCCCGCCGCCGGTGGAAGAAACCGGTAGCTACCCCCGCTGCTACCGGTATTAATCTGGACCTCACCCCCGGCGACTGCCTGATTCTCACCGGCCCCAACGGCGCCGGAAAGTCCACCCTGCTGCGCACCATCGCGGGGCTCCTACCCCCAGTTGCCGGGCAACTGGCCATCGGCGGGGTGCAGCCCCACCGGCAGGACGCCCCCGCCCGCGCCGCCCTGGCCCAGCTGGTCGCGCAAACCCCCGCCCACCACTTCTTGGCCTCCACGGTGGACGCTGACATGAAACTGGGGAACGGGGCGAAAGCTAGCGATTCTACCCGTGAAGCCCTGCGCGACGCCGTCCTACCTGCCGGCTCCGGCGAAATGCACCCCCTCGACCTACTCCCCGCCGAACAGCACCTGCTTGCCTTAGCAGAAGCGCTCACTGCCGGGGCGTCCTACCTACTCCTTGATGAACCCACCGCAGGGCTAGACACCCCCGGCCTTGAGCAGGTTGCAGTGCTCATCGCCGCCCACTGCGCCGCGGGAGGTGGTGCTATCGTCGCCACCCACGACCAAGAACTCACCCAAGCCCTCGCAGCCCGCCTGCCCCTGCACCACTACCGACTAGACGCCCGCAGATAACATGCACCCGCCCGCAATATCGGGTACACTTGAAAAGTCTTGCCTCCTTAGCTCAGCTGGCCAGAGCACCTGTCTTGTAAACAGGGGGTCACCGGTTCGAATCCGGTAGGGGGCTCTCTTTATGCCCAAAAACAGGGCAATGCCCACTATCTAGATGCGGGGCGTCCGGGCTTGCTCTCGCTGTGCAGGGTTCTTGGGCTGTGCGCAGAGAAAAGTCTGCACACAGCCCAAGAACCCTGCACAAGCCAGGTAAGTAGCAATCTGCCTCACCGTTCGCACCTAGCTACCCAGCGTTTGCACAAATACGCAAACAAAAGATAGTGTTATTCCTGGCTTAGGGTTGCCTAAGCATTTCTATAGATAGTCCTATAGAACCAAACACCCCTCCCAGGAGAACACAAGACCATGGTCGCCATCACTCGTAGCGCCTTCCTCAAGGCCACCGCAGCCACCGCCCTCACCGGCCTTCTCGCAGCCTGCACCACCGGTTCCAACGACACCTCAAGCAGCAGCACCAGCTCAGCAGCCTCAGGTGATTCCTACACCGTCAAGCACGCCTTCGGCGAGACCACCTTCACCGCAGTACCCCAGAAAATTGCCGTCGTGAACTTCTGGAAGAACCCCGACGTCCTCCTGGCCCTCGGTGTTGTACCCGCCGGTACCCCCGTCGTCACCTACGGCGCCAACGCCAACGGCTCCACCGACTGGTTCGACGCTAAGCTGGCCGAACTCGGCGGCACCGCCCCGGTGACCTACGACGAAACCGACGGCCCCGACTACGAAGCCCTGGCAACCCTGGCCCCCGACGCTATCTTCTCCGTCTACGGTGACATGACCCAGGAAGTCTACGACAAGCTCACCGCCATCGCCCCCGTCGTTGCCGCCCCCGAAGGCGTCGGCGCTTACGCCGCCTCCTGGGAGGACGTCGTCAACCAGGCCTCAGCTATGCTGCAGAAGGACGACGAGGGCGCTGCCCTCATCGAGGCCACCAACAAGACCATCGACGACGCCGCAGCCAAGTACTCCAACCTGGCCGGTAAGACCTTCGTCGCCGGCATGTTTGACCTCGAAGCCCAGACCCTCTCAGCCTATGTAGCGAGCGACTCCCGCTCCCAGTTCCTCACGTCACTGGGCATGGAACTAGCCCCCTACATCGAGCAGAACGCTACCGAAGCCGACGCCTTCTTCATGACCATCTCAGGTGAGGTGCTGCCCGAAGTACAGTCAGACCTGGTCTGGGCTTGGGGCACCAGCGACTCCGACGAAGAAGCTATCAAGAGCAACACCCTCTTCTCCCAGATGCCCGCCGTAGCGAACGGCGGCCTGGTCGTTGAAACCGACGCTGCTATCTCCCTGGCCCTTTCAGCAGCGTCCCCGCTTTCCCTGGACTGGGCTATTAACCAGACCGAAACCCTGGCCAAGCTCTCGTCCGCTATCGACGCAAGCCAGGCGTCCTAACCGGTGACCTTCGTGCCCACCCGGCCCCCCTCAAGCCGCCGCGCTACCCTCAGCGGGGGAGCGCGGCGGCTACTGGTGCTGTCCCTCCTGCTGGGCCTGCTCCTTGCGGTAGCGGCCCTAGCCAGCTTTGCCCTGGGCGCCCGCCCCATCAGCCCGGGCACGCTGTTGGGCTACCTGGTTGGCGGGCAGGTTGCAGAAGCGGACGCGGCGGTGCTCACTCAGCGGGCGGTGCGGACGCTGACCGCCGGGGTCGTGGGCGCAGGCCTGGGGCTTGCCGGGGCAGGGCTCCAGGGCATCACCCGCAACCCCCTAGGGGATCCCGGAATTCTCGGTATCAACGCGGGGGCGGCCTGCGCGGTGGTAGCTGGTATCACCTTCTTTGCAGCTGACTCTACAGCGGTCTTTGCCCTCTGGGCCTTTATCGGCGCGGTTGCTTCAGCTCTTGCCGTCTACGCCCTGGCCTCGCTTGGCACCGGGGGAGCGACCCCCATCAAACTAGCCCTGATGGGTGCAGCTCTTACCGCCGGTTTAGGGGCGGTCACCAGCGCCATAATCCTGACCAACCAGAACACCCTCGATAACCTGCGCCGCTGGCAGATTGGAACCGTAGCCGGAGCCAGCCTCCCTGACCTGGCGGTAGCCGCCCCGCTACTGGCCCTCGGGGCCATCATCGTTCTCACCGGAGCGAAAACCATTAACAGCTTTGCCCTGGGCGATGACATGGCAGCCTCCCTGGGCGAAAACGTTGCCGCCCGCCGCCTCGTCATCACCGGCGGCATCACCCTGCTGGTCGGCACCACCCTCGCCCTCACCGGCCCCATCGCCTTCCTCGGCCTGCTCGCCCCGCACGCCATGCGCGCGCTCGCCGGCGCCGACTACCGGGCGCTTCTGCCCCTTTCTGCCCTGTTTGGGGCAGCCCTGCTGATTCTGGCGGACACCGCCGGACGCGTCATCGCCCCACCCCAGGAGATCCAGGTGGGCGTCATGATGGTAGCCCTGGGGGTGCCCGTCTTTATCTACCTGGTACGACGCGGTAAGGCGGTTAACCTCTAATGCTGCCCCTACCTAGCACCCAGCCTCGGGGCTTTGCCCAAAGTGCCACCCACACCGTGGCGAGCGTCCGCACCCGAGCCCGCCGTCGCCCAACCCTCGCTATCATCGGCCTTACTCTGACCCTAATTGCGGTGTGCGCGGTGCGCGTGCTTTTGGGCTCCTACACCGTGACTATCCCAGATTTCTTCACGATCCTCGGCGGCGGAACTATCGAGAGCGCCAAGGGCGCCCGCTACATCGTCATGGAAGAAAAACTACCTCGCGCCGTCCTCGGTGCCCTGGCCGGGGCAGCCTTCGGCCTGGGCGGGGCTATCTTCCAGCTGCTCCTGCGCAACCCCATTGCCAGCCCCGATATCATCGGTGTATCCAACGGGGCTGCCCTGGGGGCCGTCATCGGTATTGTCTTTCTGGGGCTGGGCGGGCTACCGCTCACCCTGCTCGCTATAGCTGTTGCCCTGCTCGTAGCCCTGGTCATCATGGCCCTGTCCGCCGGCGACGGGGGCGCAGGCAACCGCTTTATCCTGGTCGGTTTGGGCATCTCGGCCCTGGCCTCAGCCGTGATCCAGTACCTGCTCTCGCGCACCTCAACCGTCAGCGCCCAAACCCTGGCCCACTGGCTGGCAGGCTCCCTCTCTACCGCTAACTGGGACCGCATCAGCCTGCTGGCTCTTCTCCTTCTGCCCCTCCTCCTGCCCCTCCTCCTGTTCGCCCGCCCCCTGCACGCCACCGCGGTAGGGGAAGAACTGGCCCTGGGGCTGGGCGTGCCGACCCGCGCCGTCCGCCCCGGCTTCATCGCCCTGGGCGTGCTCCTGGTGGCCGTTGCCACCGCAGCCACAGGCCCCCTGGCCTTCGTGGCCTTTATGGCCGGGCCTATCGCCCGGGCCCTGACCGGCGGACGCCACAACCTCACCGCCGCTGCCCTGGCCGGGGCCAGCCTGGTGGTGCTCGCCGACTTTATCGGCTCCAACCTTATCCCCGGCGGTATCAACCTGCCCGCCGGCGTCCTCACCGGTGCCTTCGGAGCCCCCGTCCTTATCTGGCTGCTGACTCGCTCACCCGAAAGAAGCTAAGCTCGTGAAAACCGTAACGCCTCGCGACCTCACCGTCACCCATGTGTGCCTGGGCTATGGCGACCGCACTATCGTGCCCGATCTCTCGCTGAGCATCCCCGCCGGGAAAATTACCGCCATCATTGGCCCCAACGGCTGCGGTAAATCCACCCTGCTGCGCGGTATCTCCCGCCTGCTCAAACCCAGCAGCGGCGAGATTACCCTGGACGGTCAACCGGTCGCCTCCTACGGTGGCAAGGAATTTGCCCGCATGGTCGGCCTGCTGCCGCAGAGCCCCATCGCCCCCGAAGGCATAACCGTGGCTGACCTGGTCTCCCGCGGACGCTACCCCTACCAGGGGCTCTTTCGCGGCAACACCAGGGAGGACGACGCCGCAGTTGCCTGGGCCCTAGAAGCCACCAACACCCTGGAGCTGGCTGAACGGCAGGTCACCGAACTCTCCGGCGGCCAGCGCCAACGCGTCTGGATCGCCATGGCCCTGGCCCAGGACACCGACATCCTGCTCCTGGATGAACCCACCACCTACCTGGACCTCGCCCACCAGGTAGAACTCCTTGACCTTTTGGCCGACATCAACGACCGCCGCGGAACCACCATGGTCATGGTGCTACACGAACTTAACCTGGCAGCCCGCGTCGCCCACCACCTGGTTGCCATGAAGGGCGGGGAGATCACCGCAGCAGGCACCGCCGCAGAGGTCATGACGGGGGAGAACCTACACCGAATCTTTGGCTTACGGGCATCGGTTGCCGACCCCCTGGGGGACGGCTCCACCGTCGTGGTGCCCCACGCCCGCCCTGTAGGTGACCCGGCAGAAAACTCAGCGGGTCAGAACCTTGCCTAAGCCCCGCTCGTCCGTGCCCCGCTCGTCCGTGCCCCGCCCGTCCTCCCGTCGCGAGGTCAAACGCTCTATTAACCAGTATGGGGTTTTCCCCGTGGCCGTCTCGCGGGTTGAGCGGCTGACCGACTCCTTTGTGCGGGTATCGCTGACCGGCCGCTCCCTGCTGCACGCTGCCGCCCCTATCTCTGACGGAACGGGGCAGGTCTACGATGCCTACATCAAGCTCCTCATCCCGCCTTCCGGGGCGAGCGGACCCACCATGATTGAGCTCGATACCTCCTGGCGCTCACGCTGGCTAGCTAGCCCCGAGTCAGAACGCGGGCACATGCGCACCTACACCGTGAGCAATTCCCGGCTGGTGCCCTCGGTCGGGCTAGACGGGACACCCCTGCTGGGCATGCTCCCGGCCTCTGAAGCCGACCTAGAACCCCTGGCCCGTGAGCTACCTGCCGGCCTGCAACCTGAAATTGACGTTGACTTCGTGCTTCACACCGACGTAGACGGGCACAGCGGGCCCGGCTCCACCTGGGCTGAACGGGCGCAGGTGGGGCAGCAGGTTTCTATCCTGGCACCCCTGCGCGGCTCTACCCTCTGGTCCTCCTATAACCCCGGTGCGGCGTCTTCCCTGCTCCTGCTCGGCGACGAAACCGCAGCTCCCGCCCTGCTTTCCATCCTGCGCTCTCTGCCCGCCAGCGCCACCGGTGCGGTGTTTCTTGAGGTGCCCGGTGCTCAGGACGCCCTTGACCGCCTCCCCGAGGTGCGTCAGGCTGCCCAGCGGGTGCCGGGTGTCCGCCTGCACGTGCTGGCCCGAATCTCCGGCCAGATACGCGGGCACCAGCTAACCCGCGCCCTGCGCACGGCCTGCTCCCTCGAACCTGCTCCAGCCGTTGCGCCCTCCGATGACCGGGAGGCAGACGGCCCCCTCTGGCACCTTGCCGAAAACCCCACCGGTACCTACGTGCTAATCGCCGGTGAATCAACAGTGGTGAAAACCCTGCGCCGTATCTGCGTGAACGAAGCCGGGCTACCCAAAGAAAGCATCTCTTTTATGGGGTACTGGAAGGCGGGGCAGGCTGAGGGGTAGAGTGGCCTGGTACCTACCTGCTAGAGAAAGGCCTAGTCCGCATGATGTCGATTCTCGGAAAAGATGAATCTATCCGTTACGTCGCCCTGGGAGATTCCTTCAGCGAGGGAGTGGGGGACGAAGCCCCCAACCGCCCCAACGGGGTGCGTGGCTGGACCGACCGGGTGGCCGAGCAGTTCATGCTGGCAGACCCCAAAGCCCAGTACGCCAACCTGGCAATCCGGGGGCGCCTGCTCGTGCCTATTATCGAAGAGCAGCTAGAACCTGCCCTGGAACTTAAACCTAACCTGGTTTCTCTCGTGGGCGGCGGCAACGACTCCCTACGCCCGGGCTTCGATGTTGATGCCCTGATGGTGCGCTATGACGAGGCCTTTAAAACCCTGCGCGATGAGGGCATTGAAGTCTTTACCATGACCGGTTTTGACCCCGGCCCCAAGGGTTTCTTCAGCGGTAACCGCGCCCGGGTTGCCCTCTTCAACGAGCTACTGCGCGAGGTGGCGGACGACCGCGGCGTCACCGTCGTGGACTACTGGCGCATGCACGAGCTTTTGGACCTGCGCTATTGGGCTCCCGACCGCCTGCACATGAACGCCGCCGGCCATACCCTGACCGCCCGCCGGGTGCTGGAAACCCTGAGCGCCGAGAACATTCGTATCGGCGACCCCGTCATCCCCGAGCCCCTGCACAAAACCCGGGTGCAAGAGGCCCTAGACAACGCTAAATGGGCCCGGGAATTCGTGGTTCCCTGGATTGGCCGCCGCCTGCGCGGCACCAGCTCCGGAGACAATATCAGCCCCAAGTACCCCACCTGGACCCACTTTGATGTGCTACCGGAAGAAGCTAACTCAGCCCTTTAACAGGTGGGCGCCGGGATTAAAAGACTTAAGCTGTTAACATCACACTTAAGATTACACGCGTGTAATTTACCCGGTTGGCAGGGGCGGACGCCGGTACCCGGGTTCGCGTGGCAGGGGCGGAAAACCGCGGATTAAAGCCTGAGATGACTTGCGAAAAGTTAAAAGCCCGGTAGAATTGGTAGAGGTTCAAACGCACCAATGAGTCTATGAAAAGCAGCTTGCGCACACCGGAGCAGGTAGCACCAGCACCGGCTGACGCAAGCTTTTTATTGGCCTCATAGCTTGCGTGGTATCCCGTAATTACCTAGACTTTAAGGCTGTTCGTAGTGGTGGCAACACCTCTCGTACACCTAAGCTTCACCGTTTTTCCCGCGGCGGGGATTCCCATCGGCCTCTCACCCGATGCGGAGTCTCAAACACTCTAGCCTTGGAGAATAACCCGGTGCTCTACCTATAGGTGACGGGACGCCCATTGCTGATCGTCAGAAAACTGGCGAACGCCAACTGCGTACCGTCATTTCGTCAACATTTGGAGGAGAAAACTATGGCAGCTGTCTGCCAGGTGACCGGAGCTGTTCCCGGCTTTGGACACAGCATTTCGCACTCGCATCGCCGCAACAAGCGTCGTTTCGATCCGAACGTGCAGAAGAAGAAGTACTATGTACCCTCACTTCGTCGCAACGTAACCCTGAACGTCTCTGCAAAGGGCATCAAGGTTATCGACGCACGTGGTATCGACGCAGTAGTTGCTGACATCCTTGCACGCGGAGAGAAGATCTAAACATGGCATCAAAGGCTAAGGACGTACGTCCTATCATCAAACTTAAGTCCACTGCGGGCACCGGCTACACTTACGTCACCCGTAAGAACCGCCGTAACAACCCCGATCGTATGGTTCTCAAGAAGTACGATCCCGTTGTCCGCAAGCACGTTGACTTCCGAGAGGAGCGCTAAACAATGGCGAAGAAGTCCAAGATTGCTCGCAACGAGCAGCGCAAGGTCATCGTTGCACGCTACGCTGAAAAGCGCCTGGAACTGAAGAAGACCCTGGTTGACGAAAACGCAACCCCCGAAGAGCGCGAAGCAGCCCGCCTGGGCCTCCAGAAGCTGCCCCGCAACGCTTCACCCGTTCGCGTTCGCAACCGCGACCAGATCGACGGCCGCCCCCGCGGTACCTTCCAGAAGTTTGGTATCTCCCGCGTACGTTTCCGCGAGATGGCACACCGTGGCGAGCTGCCCGGTGTTACCAAGTCAAGCTGGTAATCTGTAACTGATACGGTTAGCCTTGTGAGCAGGGCTAACCCAGCCACTAAACTTTTTGGAAGTCTCAGGAGGAGCATTCAATGGCTAAGAACCGTAGCGAACTCGTTGCAGAGGTTGCAGAGAAGGCTGGCACCAGCCAGGCAGCAGTGAACGGTGTGCTCGACGCACTGTTCCAGGTCTTCGAAGCATCTGTTGCTAAGGGCGAGAAGATCACCATCCCCGGCTGGATGGCAATTGAGCGCACCGACCGTGCAGCTCGTACCGGTCGCAACCCGCAGACCGGCGAAACCATTCAGATTCCCGCAGGTCACGGTGTTAAGCTGACCGCAGGTTCAAAGCTGAAGGCAGCAGTCTCCACCAAGAAGTAAATTCTTGAACAGACTTTAAAAGGGTCACCCCGCTTACGGGGTGGCCCTTTTGCTATACCCCGCAGGACCAAAACCAGCCCGGCTGTGAGATAATAGGCAGGCAAGACACAAGCCGCACACCTGCAGGGGAGGAACCATGCGCCGAGGGCACCAGGTAGCCCGCTCCTGGCTTATTGCCAGCAGCGCCACCGGCTTAGGCGCCACCTCCCACCTGCTAGCCGGTGGGCACATGCCCCACCCGCTCGTCCTGGCCCTTGCAACCTCGCTAGCAGCCCTGCTAACCCTCGGCATGACGAGACTCAAACTGCCCCGCACCAGCCTGGCCCTCGGCGTCCTGGCCGGTCAGGGCATTCTACATGCCCTCTACAGCCACGGCCAGCCCCTAGCACCGGCTGCCGCCGGGCATCACCACCACGGCCTTGAGCTACTCTCCGGGGCGGTGGGTCTTGAACCACTGGCCCATGCCGGGCCTGCTATGTGGGCCGGGCATACCCTAGCGGCAGCTATTACCTTTGCCCTGCTTGCCTACGGGGAGCATCTACTTCTGGCCCTGCGCGCCCTGCTGGGTTATGTGCGGGCCCGTCTAGAACCCGTGCGGGTGCGTCCGCTCCTAGGAGCCCCCACCTTGCCGGTCGCCGCTACCGCGACCTACCTCGTCAGCCTGCTCGCCAGAACCTGCCGCGCCCCCCGCGGCCCGCCCGTCCTTGCCTAACTCCGAAACACCACCTACTTTTTCGACAAGCAAGGACACTCCTATGTTTAAGGCTCGTACAGCCTCACCCATAACCCGTACCCTGGTGACCACAGCGGCCCTCGCCGCAGGTAGCCTGCTGGGCATGAACCCGGCTGCCGCCCACGACGAACTGGTCTCCACCAACCCCACTGACGGGGCAACCCTCACCGAAGCACCCGCCAGCCTAGAACTCACCTACAGCGGTGACATCATGGACGTGGACGGGGCCAACCAGGTGCGCGTCACCAACGCCGCCGGTGAAAGCGTCACCGATGGAGCCCCCGACATTGATGGCAAGGTCGTCACCCAGGACCTGGCCACCGCCGCTGCCGATGACACCTACACCGTCACCTGGCGGGTTGTCTCATCAGACGGCCACCCCATCCAGGGAACCTTCACCTACACCGTGGGCCAGGGCAGCAAGCTAGCGGACGCTACCGCCCAGGCTGCAACCACCGGGGCGGCTGAACCCTCAGCAGAAAACACCGGCACCAGCGCCCCGGCAGCTAGCGACCCTGTAAGCCAGGCATCAGAGGGGCTTTCAACCCCCCTCAAGGTTGTGCTGGCCCTTGTGGCAGTAGCAGCCCTGGGCTCAGCCCTCGTCGTCGTGCTGGCCAAGACCAAGCGTAAGTAAGCCATCCACCTCTCGCATTCGAAGAAGAAGCACCATGTCATCACAGAAATTTTTACCTGCCCTCACCCTGCCCGCTATCGCCCTGCTGGTGCTGACCGGCTGCAGCAGCGCCGACACCTCAGCAACCAGCACCGCAAGTGCGAGCACCAGCTCTACCGCTAGCGCCTCTGCAAGCGAGGGCAGCGCCCCGCTGACCGTCGACGAAGCCTGGATTAAGGCCAACAGCGGCGATATGACCGCAGCCTTTGCCACCCTCACCAACACCGGGGACACCCCCATCACCATCGAGAGTGCCAGCAACGCAACCGCCAGCATGGTCGAGCTGCACACCACCGTCATCGACCCGACGAGCGGAACCAGCACCATGAAGGCTGTAGAAGGTGGCTTCACCATCGAGCCCGGTGCCACCCTCGAATTGGCCCCCGGCGGGGACCACATCATGCTTATGGGTATGAACTGTGCTCTCGCCGCAGGTACCAGTGACATCATCACCCTGCAGACCTCAGCGGGCGAGGTCAGCTTTGAAGCTACCGTGCGCGACTACGCCGGTGCCCAGGAAGAATACGCCCCCGGTGACGCCGCGAGCACCGCAGCTGATGCAGCAGCGAGCGAATCCACTGACCACTCCATGCACTCTGACCACTCCATGCACTCAGAGCACACCAGCGCCAGCGAATCAGCCGCCGCTGTGCTGCCCCAGTGTAACTAAGGCACCAGCTACCTCACCCACCCCTAGCTACCGGTAGGTAGCAAGCGGCCTGCGCCGCCGTCCGCCCCCTGTAAGAGGCGGACGACGGTGCAGGCCACCCAAGGAATACCATGACTAGCTCATTCGATGAAGACCTCAACCGGGCCCTGAGCGGTGCAGAAACTGGCCCCCAGCCAGAAGAAAAGCCGGGTGACCAAGAACAAGCTGCAAGCCCCCGTGGGACCAACCGGCGTGTGGCTCTTGCTGGCGCCCTGGGCCTGGGCACCGGCATAGCTGCCACTCTGGCAGGCCAATATGCTGCAACAGCTATGAACGACGAGGGGGAGCAAGAGCCTACCAGCCCGCCCCTGCAAGAAGCTATCGTCCCCTTCTACGGCCCCCGCCAGGCGGGCATCGACACCCCCGCCCCCAGCTACGGCGTCTTTATAGCCCTGACCCTCAACACGGAACTCGACCGCGACGGCGTCCGCCGCCTGCTCACCGTGCTCACCGACGACGCCGCCCGCCTCGCCGCAGGGCGGGCCCCCATCACCGACCAGGAGCCGGAACTCGCGACCGTACCGGCTAACCTCACCGTCACCTTCGGCTTTGGCGAGCGTATCTTCGATATCGTAGCCCCCGAGAAGAAACCCTCCTGGCTGCGCCCCCTGCCCGCCTTCGAGCAGATCGACCAGCTCCAAGACCAGTGGAACGACGGCGATTTACTCCTCCAAATCTGCTGCTCAGACCGTTTCACCCTGGCCCACGCCCAGCGCGTCCTGCTCAAAAACACCCGCAGCTTCGCCTCGGTGCGCTGGGTGCAGGAGGGCTTCCGCCGTGCCTACGGCAGCGAACCGGACGGCATGACCATGCGCAACCTTTTCGGCCAAGTTGATGGAACCATCAACCCTTCCACCGGGGATGGAACCATGGAATCCTACGTCTGGGGCAACCACGAGGAACTTGCCCCCTGGGAAGAGGGCGGCACCTCCCTGGTCATCCGCCGTATCCACATGAACCTCGATACCTGGGACCAGGCCGACCGCCCTGCCCGTGAGGACGCCGTGGGGCGCAACCTCACCAACGGAGCCCCCCTGACCGGCACCGAAGAACGCGACCCCGCAGACCTCTCCGCAACGAACGACCTGGGCTTTACCGTCATTGCCCCCTACGCCCACATCCGCCGGGCCACCGCCCAAAACCGGGTGGAGCAGATTCTGCGTCGGGGCTATAACTACGACCTGCCGGTGCAGAACGCCTCGGGCTTCTCAGAACACCAGCAGTTCAGCGGGGGAGTGAGTGCTACCGGTTTGATTTTCTGCTCCTATCAGGCAGACCCCGTCAAGCAGTTCCTCCCCATCCAGCAGCGCCTGGCCGAGCTCGATATGCTCAACACCTGGACCGTGCCCATCGGCTCAGCGGTCTTCGCCCTACCGGCCGGCGCTCGCGAAGGTGGCTTCGTGGGCGAGGGCCTCTTCAACTAAACCACCATCGACAGGAATCAAGGTATAGTAGACATGGCAGCACACGAGATGGAGCGCGGGCTCAAGCCCAGCTGGATATGGGCCTTCCCCACAGCCTCCCTTGTCGCTCTGGTGTTGAGCCTGCTGGTGACCGGCTCGAACGCCGGTACCGACCTAGCGGACGCCGGCGCCCCGGTGCGCTGGGGCCTGCCGGTAGCTGAGAGCCTACAAAACTTCTCCATGGCAGCGACCATGGGTTCCCTTGTCTTTGCCTTAGGGCTGGTGCCCCGCTTCCTCGATTCGGCACGGGGGCGGGCCAAGGTCAATATGGCTCACGCAACCGATGCGGCCCAGCGGCAGAAGAACCTGCACCGTACCGAACACCCGGCCTTTACCCGCACCCTGACGCTGGCGTCAGCTGCCGCTATCACCTGGACTATCGCCGCCATCGCGGTGCTCATTTTCAGCTATGCCGATATCTCGGGCCGGTCGCCATCGGGCGGGGCCGACTACACCTCGGAACTCATCAGCTACATCACCACCATCGACTCGGGTAAGCAGGAGGCCACCAGCATTATCGTGGCTGCCACCGTGGCCACCCTGGTCTTTGCGGTGCGCTCGCTGACCGGCCTGCTGCTGACCCTGGGCCTGTTGCTGGTCGCCATCGTGGCTATGGCTCTGGGCGGCCATTCATCGGGCGGCGATGACCACATGGGCGCGGTCAACTCTCTGGGCCTGCACCTGCTCGGTGTGGTGCTCTGGTGCGGCGGGCTCATGGTGCTGGCTTTTATCTCCCGCGACATTACCGGTGAGGACGCTGGCACCGGCACCTTGGCTGAGGTGCAGCGGGGGGCGGCCCCGGCGTCCGCCCGTCGTGTGCCCCTGGCTGTGGCGGTGCTGCGCCGCTACTCCGTGCTGGCCCTTTTCGGGTTCGTGCTGGTGGTGCTCTCAGGCGTGGTCAATGCCCTGGTGCGAATAAACAGCCTGGGGGATCTTTTGACGACCACTTACGGGGGGCTGGTGCTGGCCAAGCTCATGCTCACCCTGGTGCTGGGTGCCTTCGGCGTGGTGCACCGCCTGCGCCTGATACCCATGATGCAATCTGGGCTTACCAGTGCTGCCCGGGGTCTCTGGTACGCCATTGCCTGCGAGCTGGTACTCATGGGCGCAACCAGCGGCCTAGCTGTTTCCCTCTCTCGCACCCCGCCGCCCGCACCCGAAACTCTGGAAGCCGGTGCCGAGCCCGTCCGCATCATCACCCTCTACGACATGCCGCCAGAACCGCACCTTGCCGAGTGGTTCACCCAGTGGCGTTTCGACTGGTTCTGGGTGGCCTTCATCAGCTTCGCGGCCTTCGCTTACCTCTGGGCGCTGATTAAGGTGAGGCGTGCAGGCGGCTCCTGGCCCCTTGCCCGTGCCCTTTCCTGGTTCCTGGGCCTCTTTGTGCTGCTCTACATCACCTGCGGGGCTCTGGCCGTCTACTCCATGGTGCTTTTCTCGGTGCATATGGTGGAGCACATGCTCCTGACCATGGTCTGCCCTATCTTCCTGGTACTGGGTGCCCCCGTCACCCTGCTTCTGCGAGCCCTCGAACCCCGCCAGGACGGCACCCGCGGGCCCCGCGAATGGATTCTGCGCCTGGTACACTCGGGCTGGTCTAAGGTGATTACCCACCCCATCTTCGCGGCCGTCAACTTCGCCGGGTCAATCGTGATCGTTTACTTCACCCCCCTCTTCGGGGTGATGCTACGCTACCACGTGGGCCACGAGTTCATGCTGATTCACTTTTTGATGACCGGCTACATCTTTAGCCTGGTACTCATCGGCATCGACCCTATTCCCAACCGCCCCACCTACCCCATGCGCCTCATCATGATTATCGCGACCCTGGGCTATCACGCCTTTGTGGGTATCTCGATTATGCAGATGGACACCCTGCTCCAGGCCTCCTGGTTCGGCAACCTGGGCCGCCCCTGGGGCCTACCTGCCATTGACGACCAGAAGCTAGGTGGCTCGCTCATGTGGGCAATCGGTGAGATACCGACCATGATTATTGCCGTTGCGGTGGCGGTGCAGTGGTCCATAAACGATCAGAAGATGCAAAAGCGTATCGACCGCCAGGCCGACCGTGACGGGGACGCCGAGCTCAACGCCTATAACGACATGTTTGCGCAGCTGGCAGAAAAGGACGCCCGCCGTTAGATCCCTGCGAGGAGTAGGAAACATCTGAGTAGCCGAAGGCCCGGGCAGCTACCTGCCCGGGCCTTCGGCTGTCTTTTCCCCTATGAGGTTTTGCGCTAGGAGGCTTAGCTCCAGGGCTGAACAGGCTGGTCGCTTGACTCAGCCGGTTCGGCAAAGCGGGTGCTGCCGGAGGCCGACTGGCTGCTTACCGACGGGACGGTGGGAATCGGGCCGCTCAGCGGGCTGACCTGCTCTAGACGGGCAGAAATCTGAGAGATTTTCTCAAACAGGGGCGATGACGAGGGAGCTGCAGTGTGCTGGGTCATCAGAAGCCTCCAAACATCGTAAAGGTGGGGTTAGATTGGGTCGGTCGGGACAGAGCGGGAAATCTCTGGTGCCAGCCCGAAGGCCTCTTTAATCTAACCACCCTAAGACAGGTGTTCTCTTTCGTTTACCTGGGAGAACCCTTGAAAAAAGACCGCTTGGGGGACAAGCTTCGGCGGGTTTCCCCGGTTTCTGGGCTGCTCTTAGGGTGCAGCTGGCCCGGGGTGTCCCCTAAAAATCTTAGCGAGGTGATGAAACAGTCGTGCTATGACGATGGGTGAAGGCACCCAGGGCAGCAAGCACCACGGCAACCGTGACCGATATGAGCACCTCTAGGCGATGGGCCTCGGTGACGCCCATATAGACCAGCAGGGCCAGCAAGCCCCCAATGAGGATATAGTTGATGACGCCGTTGCCCCCTTCCCCATCTAACCTGCGGCTCCGCAGATGGGAAACCGCCACAATCAGCCAGACAAAGATGCCAACCCCGCCTGTAGAGTTCACCAGCAGGGAGAAGACCTGCTCGGGCATGAAATAGTTGAGGGCCACCGACACCACCCCGATAAGAGACGAGAACACAATGGCGTTGCGGGGCGCCCGGGTACTAGAAACGCGGGAAAAAGCGCGCGGGGCGTCCCCCTGCTCTGCCAGGGCAAAGACCATGCGCGAGGCAGCATAAAGACTAGCGTTCAAGCACGACAGCAGGGCCGTAAGCACCACAATATTCATGGCCAACCCGGCATAGGGAATACCCAGAGCCTCAAACATAGTCACAAAGGGAGAAGAACCCGCCGTCACCATCGTCCAAGGAATCACCAGTAGGGTCACCGCAATAGACCCCACATAGAAGAAGAGCACCCGGAAAATCACCGATCGTACCGCCTTAGCCACAGCAACCGCAGGGTTACTAGACTCACCGGCTGCCACCGTGGCAATCTCAGCCCCAAACATCGAAAAAATCACCGCCAGCAGGGCGGTAAAAATCGCGCCCACACCGTGAGCAAAGAAGCCGCCCCCAGCCGTGTAGTGAGCAAAGGACGCCGTGGAGTTAGGGATCAGCCCCAGCACAGCCAGCAGACCCACCACAATGATCACGGCAATCGCACCAATCTTGATGGAGGAAAACCAGAACTCCGCCTCACCGTAAGAACGCACCGACAGCAGATTCAAACCCATAAAAGCCAGAACCAGCACCAGGGCCACCAGCCACTGAGGTGCCGCCGGCCACCAGCCACTCACAATAGTGGCAGCCGCCGTAGCCTCAATCGCCACCGTCACCGACCAAAACCACCAGTACAACCAGCCCACCGAGAACCCAGCCCACCGGCCAATATAGCGACGGGCATAGACAGAGAAAGACCCCGTCTCAGGGGTCCGGGTAGCCAACTCACCCAGCATCCGCATCACCAGCACCAACACAGTGCCAGCCAGCAGATAGGTCACAATAACGGCAGGGCCAGCCGTCACAATAGCCGTCGACGAAGCCACCAACAGGCCAGCACCAATCGCCCCGCCCATAGCAATCATCGACAGATGCCGCGGCTGCAAAGACCGGGCCAAGCGGGTATCAGATACCGGCTGCTTTATCTTGCCTGTAAGCGTCACACATACCTTCTTGAGCTACAGCGCACCCGCATGTGCGCACCTGCTTGAACCACCGGCGTCCGCAAAAACTTCCCGAACGCTACCCGGTGATAACTGCAGATAATCCTAACCGTTACGCAAGTGTTACGCACAGTTGAGTTCTATGACGCCGCCACCTACACACAGCGCAACAAATGACCCCACCCCCGGCAGCCCACTAGGCTGGTGAGTAGCTGAACCCTGCGCCTGAGCCGCGCACCACAGAAGGAGAACCATGGCAGAGAATGCAGCCGCACGCCAGACCAAAGTCCGCGCCTCAGAACTTGTCGGCCGAGGCTGGCTCAACACCGGCGACAAGCAGCTTTCCCTCGAAAGCCTGCGCGGAAAAATCGTCATCCTGGACTTCTGGACCTTCTGCTGCATGAACTGCCTGCACGTGCTCGATGAACTGCGCCCCCTCGAAGAAGAGTTCTCCGACGTGCTCGTGACCGTCGGCGTCCATTCCCCCAAGTTCGAACACGAAGCCGACCCGGTGGCGCTCGCCGCAGCCGTCGACCGCTACGACATCACCCACCCCGTGCTCGACGACCCCAACCTGGACACCTGGAACGCCTACACCGCCCGTGCCTGGCCCACCCTGGTCGTCGTCGACCCCGAAGGCTACATCGTCGCCCACCTCTCCGGCGAAGGCCACGTCAAGGGCCTCACCTCCCTGGTGCGCGAACTCGTCGAAGAACACGAGGCCAAGGGCACCCTGCACCGCGGCGACGGCCCCTACGTGCCCCGCCCCAAGCCCCAGGGCACCTTTGCCTTCCCCGGCAAGGCCCTGGCCCTACCCGAGGACCTGGCTGGCCGCCCCGGCACCTACCTGGTCACCGACACCGCCCGCCACCGCCTGGTGCATGTCGAGGGCGACCTTGAAACCCCCCTGGCCAGCTTCGGTGGCCCCGAGAAGGGCTACGCGGACGGCGACGCCGCCACCGCCCGCTTCAACGAACCCCAGGGCCTGGCCCTGGTCCCTGCCGAACTGCGCGAGCTCCTGGGTGCGGACGTCCTCATCGCCGACTCCGTTAACCACCGGGTGCGCGGCCTGCGCCTAGCCGACGGAACTATCACCACTCTGGCAGGCTCCGGCGCCCAGCGCCTGATTGACGGCGATACCGCCCGCACCGACCCCAACGTCATTGCAGAGGGCACCGACCCCCTTACCGTCGCCCTGTCATCCCCCTGGGACCTGGTCTACTCCCGTGAGGCGTCCGCCTTCCTGATTGCTATGGCAGGCACCCACCAGATCTTCAGCTTCGACCCCGTAACCGGCCAGCTGGCTGTTTTCGCGGGTACCGGTGCCGAGGGACTCAAGGACGGCGCGGCCGCCGACTCCTGGTTTGCCCAGTCCTCCGGCATTATCGAAGCCCGCGATGGCTCCATCTGGGTTGCCGACTCCGAAACCTCCGCCCTGCGCCACATCACCTTTGACAAGGGCACAGCGACCGTTAGCTCCGCCGTGGGCATCGGCCTCTTCGACTTCGGCTTTGTCGATGGCCCCCGCGCGGACGCCCGCATGCAGCACTGCCTGGGTCTCACCGAACTGCCCGACGGCTCCATCGCTATCGCCGACACCTACAACGGCGCCATCCGCCGCTTCGACCCGGCCACCGGCGCCCTCGGCACCCTGGACCGCGGCTTCGCTGAGCCCTCCGACCTGCTGGTCGAAGAGACCGAGGACGGCGGTGCCCGCCTCATCGTCGTGGAAGCCAACGCCCACCAGCTAGTGCGCGTCGCTATTCCCGAGGCCATGCAGCACGTGGACGAAGGGGCTTCCCAGGTCACCCGTAAATCCACCCAGCTGACCGGCGGAACCCTGGATTTCACCGCCCGCTTCAGCGCCCCCACCGGCCAGAAGCTCGATACCCGCTGGGGCGACCCTACCCAGCTCAAGATTTCATCCACCCCCGAGAACTTCATTCTCGAAGGTGCTGGCACCTCCCAGGGCCTGACCCGCCACCTGGTACTCAACCCCGACATCACCGAGGCCGTCCTGCACATCACCGCCCGCGCCGCTGCCTGCGACGGCGAACCCGGCGGTGAAATCCCCGACCACGCTGCCTGTCACCTCTACCAGCAGGACTGGGGCCTGCCCGTCATCGTCACCGGTGACGACGCAGATGAGGCCCACCTAGTGCTTGATCTGCGCGGGGTGAACTAGGCAAAAGGGCCCGTTTAGCCAGCGGGGGTAAAGGTAAGGCTCTCCCCGCTGGCAGTGAGCGAACCAGCCAGGGTAAAAGGAACCGTCTCTGTGACCTGCTGGGTCTTGCCCGTATAGAGGTCAAGCTCGGTAAAGGAAATCTCTGCCTCCCCGCTGCTCTTACTCAGGGCCCACTTGCCCCCGGCCAAAGTCACCTCTGGCTGAGGGTACTTGCTGACCATCCAGGTCACATCGCCGTCCACTCGCCCTGAAAAGTCGTACTCAAAGGGGCAGCCGGTGGGGTAGAGGGAACTCTGCGCAGCACAGGTATCAAGATAGGTCTTGATCTGCTGCTGAACCGAGGTCACCGCGGTCTCTGACGGTGTGAGGCTGAGAGAAAGAGTAGCTGGTTCGCTACTGGGGGCTGTTACCTCAACCGTCTGTGACCCTGCGGTATAAAGGGCCGACTCATAGGTAACCGTATAAGAGCCGGGGTAGAGCACCGCAAACTTACGGGTTCCCCCCTCGACCGCCACCTTAGTGTTATTGAGGGTAGCGGCCTCCACCGAATTCGAGGTAATTTCCACGGTCGGTAACTCACCGGCATCAATCTGCCACTGGTCAAAAACACCCCAGTGGGAGCCCACTTTGTGAAGGTGAAAATCCGTGCTTCCGGGCTGCCCCTCAAGCGTGTAGGTGACGGTGACGGTCGCGCGTCTCCCACCGTCGGTCACGGTCACTGCCCCCGTTGAGAGGTCCTTGAGAGCGGCGAAGGACGCCTGTAAGGCGTCCCCGTCAAGCATAGCGGCGCTGGCGTCAGGCACCTGGGCACCCAAGATACCCAGGGCTTTAGACCCGTCCCCCTCTCGCACCGCAGCGAAGTAGGCCCGCACCTGCCCCTGCGGCCCGTAGACCAGACGGTTAATGAGGGCTAAAGAAGCAAGGGCGATAAGAAGCGCGGCAAGGACGCCCAACAACCACCAGGCTAAGACACGGTCTACTGAAGATCTAAAATGCACCCTTTAAATGTAGCTCACACGCGCTTACGCTCCGTTTGGGCGGTACTGCCGATAGAGTAGAGCCATGGCAGAACATGCTCACCAGGTACCCGATAAGTACGGGGCCGTCACGAAGATCTTTCACCCCCGTATCAGCTCCTACCACCGTCGCCTCATCGCGGGCGTGCCCGCGGGTATGCTGGCTTTAGCCTGCATCTGGTTCATGGTGGCCAAGCGCCCCACCCCGGTCTTTATGGTGCTTCTGGGCCTGATGACCCTGGGTGCCCTCTTTGCTATCTACTCCACCCTGCGCCCCCAAATCGTGGTTAAAACCGAAACCCACGTACTGAGCGGACGCCTGTTCGGCTGGCAGGCTGCTGAGCTCAGCGAAATCTCCCAGACTGTCTTTGCCGAACGCCTAACCCCCCGCCAGGCCGCGGGCAAGGAGCTAACCGGCATGGCAGCTTTGCGCTACAAGGGGGTGCCCGCCCTCTGGGCCGTGAACGCTAAGGGCAAGCGCGCCTTCCGTCTGGACGGGCGTATCTGGGACGCCAAAACCCTGCGCGCCATCGCCACCGCTATAGCCCCCCAAACCACCGTCTACCGGGTCATTAACGTGACCCAGATGAATAAGCAGCACCCCGGCCTGGTGACCTTCAACGAGCTGCACCCGGGCTGGAAGTCTACGACCGTGGGCGTCATCTCCCTGCTCTTCCTCCTTGCCCTGGCCCTTGTAGCCCTTCTCCCCGAAGAGACCCTGCACCAGTTCAAGATTCTGTAGCGCGGCGCTGATGCACTGACAGTCAAGGCCCGGGACCTCTCTTACTCAGGGAGCCCCGGGCCTTGGTGCATCTGCTAGGAGCAGGCTCTAGAACTACTGGCGGTCATCTGTAATGATTTCGTAGTCTGCTTTCAGCGTGCTCTCTTTCTCATCGGTATCTGCCTCTACATGGTTCTCGTAGTCGGCATTAATCTCAGTAATAATATCTTCAACGAAGCTCATGACCCGGCTACCACCAAAGACCGGGCCACCTGCCAGCAGACCGTCCGCACCCAGAGCAAGAGCGCTGGGAGTGCCGTTACCGAAGAGACTCTGGGTTTTGAAACCAGGGTCAATAAAAGCCTGAATATCACCGGTGAAGCTGAAGTGGTCAATGTCAGAGTCCCGAGAGACTACCGGGTGAATTCCTAACATCGGGAGTTGCTGCTGCCACTTATCAATTTTGCCGATGACCTCGTGACAGTGGCCGCAGCCAGGTGAGACAAAGAGGAGTACCCGGGCCTGCTGCAGGGCCAGGTCACGTAGGCTGGTCTGTTCACCTGAACCGGCAGGCAGGGAACGGTCCTCGTGGGGGTAGTAGAGGGGGGCGAAGGGAATAGGGGTACGAATGTACTCGTCTTCCTCATCGACCGATTCCCCATCAACCGAGGAAGCCAGCGCAGGCATAGCGTCATCTTCCCCAGCAACCGGGACCAGCTCAGACCGGTAAATAGCCCAGAGGGTCAGCGATGCCAAGGCCGCGCCGATGCCCCAGAGCCAGCCGTTGGCATCCAAGGCAACAAGCATAGTAAGGGCTGAGCCCCAGGTGCTCAGGGCCCCAATAAGGGCCCCGCAGGCAGCCAACAAGAGGGCAGTATTGCGCACCAGGGTGTAGACCGAGACGGGAGCGGTAGATGCTGAGCCAAAACAATTGCAGCTGGCGGTGTTGCCCTGCACCACCGCCCGGGCGATAACAGCCCAGTAGCCGATAAAGAGCAGCAGGGCGGCTATAGCTGCAAGAACCTGCACAAGGCCGGGAACAAAGAAAAGGACGGCTGCCAGGGCCAGCTCTACCCAGGGCAAGATTCGGGCAATCGGCTTCACCGGTAGCCACTGATCCAGCTTGAGATTGACGATAGCGGTAACCGTGCTGGAAGGCTCTTTAGCCTTGGCATAACCGCTCACAGCCAGCGTCACGATAATGGTGAGTGTGCATAGCACTAGGGGAGTCATAGTCTGCTTTCATGCGAGTGAAAATACGATGCTTTTGTTTAAGGGTACGCTTCTTTGCCGAGACGGGGGAGGTTGAGTAGGCCACGGGCCCAATAGAACCCAAGAGAAAGAAAAAAATAGGACTACAACAAGTGCGCCAGGGCCAGTAGCTACCGGCCGGGAGCCTACCGAACCTTAAGCTTGCCCTCAACTTTTAGTCAGCCAGGAGTAACGTGTATGTCACCTTATCTTTTTAGCCTGGTCACGGCACATACACCACAGACGAAAGTACCCGCATGTCTCTCACCTTCCGTCGGGCCGCCAGCTGCGCTGCCGCGTCCTTACCACCGGCAAGGTACACTACCAGGTCGAAACCGGTGGCGACCACAAGGCCATCAGCGCCACCCTGCTGAACTCCGCCTACAGCGGCAGCGGCTTCCAGAGCTGGAACCGTCTCTCCATGCAGACCAACTGGGCTGAGGGCCCCGCCTATGACCCCACCGCTGCCTGGGCTAACTTCGACTGGGTCAAGAACAGCCCCACCGACTCCGCCGCAGCCGGCACCGCTATGGCCACCGGCGTCAAAACCTACAAGGCCGGCATCGGCGTAGACGTGAACGAACAGACCGTCGAAAACCTCTCAGAACGCGCTAAGTCACTGGGTAAGTCCGCAGGCGTAGTCTCCAGCGTGCAGTACTCCCACGCAACCCCGGCGTCCTTCTCCGCCCACAGCCTCTCACGCAACAACTACCTATCCCAACGATATCGTTGACCTGCCCACCATGACCCAGGGCGCCCTCAACGTTCTGGACAACAACTCCGAAGGCTTCTTCCTCATGGTCGAAGGCGGCGCCATCGACTGGACCGGCCACGCCAACCAAACCCAGCAGGCCCTTGAGGAAACCACCGATTTCTTTGAAGCGGTAGACGCCGTGAACGCCTGGGTTGAGCAGAACTCCAGCTGGGACGAAACCCTGGTCATCGTAACGGCTGACCACGAAACCGGCTACCTCATGGGTGACCCCGAGGGCAGCTTCAACCCCATGGTGCCCCAGGGTATTGGCCAGTACCCCACCCATTCCTGGAATTCTGGTGACCACACCAACATGCTGGTTCCCTTCTTCTCCAAGGGGGCCGGTGCTGCCGAGCTAGAGGCCGCTACCCTAGGGCGCGACCAGGTACGCGGACGCTACCTCGACAACACCAGCCTGGCCAACTGGTTGCTCGACACCAAGTGGGTTGCTTCAGCTGAACCCACCCCCGCCCCGACCGAAGAGCCAAGGGCTGAACCCACCGCAGCTCCCACCACAGACCCTTCAGCTACCCCCACCGCAGAACCGACCGCTCAGCCGACTAGCCAGCCCACCAACTCTGCCCAGCAGAGCACTAGCGCAGCCGCCCTCACCTCGGGCGCTGACACCTCCGGTACCGGCGGCGTTGCAAGTAGCAGCACAAAGCCTGCCAAGGGTGTGCTGGCCTCTACCGGTGCCTCAGTAGCCGCCCTGGCCCTTGGCGCGCTCGCCCTGCTCGGCATCGGTGCTCTTGCCCTGACCGTCCAGCGTAAGAAGCACTCTAGCTAATACCCTCACCGAGTACCTCGGTAGTGCCCCCCCTCTGGCCCTCCGGTAGCCTTTCGCTGCCGGAGGGCCAGCCGTTTTGCTTCTGGTTTCTTGATGATCTGCGGTAGGTCGCACGCAAGGGGCTGGGGAGTACGGTATTTTTGAAGTGTGCTATTTTCTGATCAGGATATTCGCAAAGAAATTGATGCCGGGCGAATTGCCCTAGAGCCCTACGACCCCTCAATGATTCAGCCCGCCTCGGTGGACGTGCGCATTGACCGCTTTTTCAGGCTCTTTGACAACCACAAGTACCCCTACATCGACCCCTCCCAGGACCAGGAAGACCTCACCCGCCTGGTAGAGGTAGCACCCGATGATCCCTTTATCCTGCACCCTGGCGAATTCGTGCTGGGCGCAACCTACGAGAAGGTGACCCTGCCCGATAATATTGCTGCCCGACTTGAGGGTAAGTCATCCCTGGGGCGTCTAGGCCTGCTCACCCACTCCACCGCCGGTTTTATCGACCCCGGTTTCTCGGGCCACGTAACTTTGGAGCTATCGAATATGGCGACCCTGCCGATTATGCTCTGGCCCGGCTCTAAGGTCGGCCAGCTTTGCTTCTTCCAGCTCACCAGCGCAACCGAGCACCCCTATGGGTCAGGAGCCTACGGCAACCGCTACCAGGGCCAGCGCGGCCCCACCGCCTCGCGCAGCTACCTGAACTTCCATAAGACCCTTATCCCTACCGATACCCCGACCAGTTAAAGGAACCCCATGCGCGGCCTGTTGCTTCATCCCGCAGACGTTCCGGTGCTGGTGGTCTTTGAGGACTCGTCGGACCGGCTCTGGGAGGACTCCCTGCGTGCCTGGGGGTCCCTAACCTCGCAGATCATTGACCCCCTCACGGAGGCCCACGCGGAGGACGTCCGCCTGGTCGTGCTGACCCGGCGGTCAGCCGCCGACGTGGTGGCTGCCTACCCCAAGGGACTTGGAACTACCACTATCGATAGCGCTGACGAGGCACTTGCAGCCGAGCGCCTGACGGTGCACGTCACCATGCATCTGCTTAAAGCCCATGCGGGGAACAAGCACCTCTTGCACGCCGCAGTTTTGGGAGACTCCAAGACCGGGCAGGCTGTAGGGTTGGTTGCAGCTTCTGGTACCGGTAAGACCACCGCAGCCAGTACTTTAGGGGCATTTTTTACCTATCTCAGTGATGAGACAGCTGTCATCAATACCGATGATCTGAGCATTTTGCCCTATCCTAAGCCTCTGTCGGTGATTGAAGACCAGAATGCACCGAAGGTCCAGTACGACCCGGCCCAGCGGGGCCTTAAAGTGGCTGCACCTGATAGAACCTTTACTCTCGAACACCTGGTAATACTTGACAGGGATAAGAGTGGTCAAGCACCGGTGAGCTGGGAACGCCTGCCGCTCGATGACGCCCTCTTTACGATTGTTCTGCAGTCCTCTGGGGTGCAACAAATGCCCCAGGGGCTAGGGGAACTAGCCCGACTTCTGAACCGGGTGGGCGGGGCTATCAAGCTGACCTACAGCGAAATTACCGAGACTCTTCCCTTCTTCCGTGACCTGCTTGCGGGGCGGCTAGGTATTCCGCCGCTCACCCCGGATTTTGACTATCTGTGTGCCCCTGAGCCCGTAACGGGTGGGACAAGTAGCGACAAGCTCTACCAGCGGGCCCCCGGCACCGAGGGCTTGGCAATTGGGGATAGCTTCTTACTGACTACATCGGGCAGGCTCTCCCGTATCTCTATCATCGGGTGGGATATCTGGTCTTTCTTAGAGACCCCCCGGCGTGCAGACGATATTTACGAGGCCATGATTGAGCTCTACGGGGACATCGCCCGCCTTGACTTTGACACGGCTCTGCGGGGCATGGTTGACGGGCAGATGCTCAAAGTCATCCGCCAAGCTGATGCCCCTGAGGACGCCCGGCTCCCCGATAACCGAACCTAGGCCGGTCAGGGCTTACTTCCCTGCGGCCACCTGCGGGTCCTTGACGGGGATCATCAGGAGCAGACCGGCCAGGAGCACGATAATGATGCCGACGATGCCCCAAATCTGGCGACCCATGAGGGTGACGAAGATGCCGAAGAGGGCGGGGGCTAGGAAGCTAGCGGCGCGGCCGGTGGTGGAGTAGAGCCCGTAGATTTCACCTTCCTGGCCTTCCTCGACCAGGCGCCCCAGGTAGGACCGGGCCGCTGACTGGGCCGGGCCGACAAAGGCACACAGGGCGAGGCCGCAGACCCAGAACATGGTGGTGGACGGCCAGACCAGCAGGGGGACGGCTACCGCGATGAGGGCTACCAGCGAGAAGATAATGACGCGTTTGGGGCCAAAACGGTCGTCGAAGAAACCGCCCAGCATAGCTCCTGCCCCTGCCACGATGTTGCCGAAGATAGCAAAGATAATCACCTGGTTGGTGCTAAAGCCGAAAGAACCTGCCGCAAGGACGCCGCCGAAGGTAAAGATACCGTTGAGGCCGTCGCGGAAAACAGCGGACAGCACCAGGAAATAGAGGGTGGTGGGGGCCTGCCGGTAGAGCCTGACGACGGTGGCGAAAAGCTGTTTGTAGGAGGTGAGAATGCCGGTGCGGGGGGCGTCCGGACGCACCGCCTGCGGCAGGGAGCGCACCTTGAGAATCAGGGGTAGGGAGAATACTAGAGCCCAGGCCGCCGAGAAGAGGGCAACGGCGCGGATGTTGAGGGAGGCGTCCTCCGTAATACCCAGCAGGCCGGGGGAGATGAACCCCACGAGCACAAGGAGCAGGGCTACGATACCGCCGAAATAGCCGGCTGCCCAGCCTGTTCCGCTCATTTTGCCGATGGTATCTCGGGTGGAGATGGTGGGCAGGATAGCGTTGTAGTTGACCACGGCAAACTCATTGACCAGGTTGCCCAGGGCCAGCAGGGCCACACCCCAGATAAGGTAGTCGGGGGAGGGCGTTACGAAGAAGCACAGGGCCATCAGAAGCACCAGGAGCAGGCTGTTGACGGTCAGCCAGAGGCCGCGGCGGCCGGTCACGTCGGCTCGCTGACCCGAGAGCGGGGCGAGTAGGGCGATGCAGAAACCTGCGATGGTGAGACCGGCGGAGAGGACGGCCGAGGTGTGTTCGGTGCTGCCAAAGCTGGAGCTGGTGAGGTAGACCGTAAAGACGAAGGTCGTCATGATCGCGTTGAAGCTGGCGTTGCCCACATCCCACAGGGTCCAGGCGAAGAAGGTGGAGCGGGAGGCAGGGGCGGTAGCGGTGGCGCTGCCGGGTGCTGGTGTGGTCATGGCTATATGCTATCGGCCCGGTTGCTACTTGTGGCCTGTGAAACGGTTAAATGACGGTAAAAGTAAAGGCTGGCCCCGCTCTCCACTGAGCGGGGCCAGCCTTGCAGGCGGGACTACTGGCCGAGCTTAGACCTCAGCCTGGCTGCCTGATCCGGCCTTTGCTTCAATCTTGTGCTGGGCACGGGTGATGCTGACCTTGATGACGGTACCGACCAGGCCGGTGATGAGGGACCAGAGGATGATATCGCGCCAGCGTTCATCGTCGTCGGGGTTATTGGCGGGCGGCTCGTTGCCGGTGATTTTGGTCCAGGTTGCACCCAGGACCTTGTTGGCCAGGGCAACGCCGCCGAGCGAGGCAGCGGTTCCTGCGATCTTGATGAGGGGGTTCATGAGGTTCCCTTTCGGTAGCTGATAAAGGCTCTGCAGAGAGCTGCTGGCACTAACACTATCAGTACTGTGTAAATGTGGGCAGCTGGCGGCGGCTTCTGTCATAAAAGCTTGTATCTTTTCTTTGCCGGTCTGACCTGCCTATACTACAAAGGCGTTCAGAAGGAACGTCCGCCCACGGCGGAAACGACAGGGGAGCGCCCACACGGGACGCTGAGAGTGCACATGCAGACCCTCGAACCTGATCCGGTTAGTACCGGCGCTAGGGAGTCGAACAGAACGGCTGGTTTTTGCCTGCCGGTGCATGCCCCTTTGCTGTACCACACCAAAGGAAGGCTTTATGTCTAAGAAAGTTGCGCTGACATGGCGCGTTAACGATATCGTAGTAGCCTCTGTGCTGGCTGTTGCCTGCGCTGTGCTCTTCTGGGCCTGGAATAATGGCGGCTACAACATGGCCCAAACCGCCTTGGCCCTGGCCCCCGAGTACGCCTCGCTGGTGGGCGGCACCTGGCTGATTGCGGGCGTCCTTGGCGGCTATATCATCCGTAAGCCCGGCGCTGCCCTCTACACCGAGCTGCTGGCTGCGGTGATTTCTATGCTGCTGGGCAGTAGCTACTCTGTAGCGATCATTATCTCCGGCATTATCCAGGGCCTGGGTACCGAGCTGGTCTTCCTGCTCTTTGCCTACCGCGTCTGGAACCTGGGCACCGCCCTGCTGGCGGGTGCTTCTGCCGGTGCCTTTATGAGTATTTCTGAGCTTTTTATCTACTACGCGGGCGTCTTTGAAGGCTCCAAGGCCGTCACCTACGCGGTGTGCGGCATTATTTCCGGTACCCTGCTGGCTGGTCTGGTGTCGTGGCTTCTCACCCGAGCCCTGGCGACGACCGGTGTGCTCGATTCTTTGGCCGCCGGCCGTAGCCGGGGCCGGTCCACTTCCCCCAGCCCCCGGTCCTAGAGGGCAGGAGCGCAGACGTGCAGGCAGTGCAGGGGGCTCATTTTGAGGCCCGTGATTTCGGTTGGCATCACCCTGGGCGGGCTACCCCTGCCTTTTCGGGGCTAAATTTTGAGATTCCCCCAGGGCAGAAGGTACTCCTGGTGGGCCCATCAGGAGCCGGTAAATCTACCCTCCTGCACGCTATGGCTGGTCTGCTGGTTGATGAGGACGGTCAAACCCAGCTAGGTGAGCTAACCGCCAACGGGCAGGCTCCCACCGAGGCCCGCGGGGTCTGCGGGCTTATGCAGCAGGACCCCGAAAGCTCGGTGGTACTGGCGCGGGTGGGCGATGATGTGGCCTTTGGGCCCGAGAATCTGGGGGTGCCCCGCGAGGATATCTGGGACCGGGTGACCTGGGCCCTGGACGCCGTCGGTCTGGGCTCCCTACCCCTTGACCGTTCCACATCGGCTCTTTCTGGCGGGCAGAAGCAGAGGCTGGGCTTAGCCGGTATCTTGGCTATGCACCCCGGTGCCCTGCTCCTGGATGAACCCACCGCCAACCTTGACCCGGCGGGCGTGCTTGAGGTGCGCGACGCCGTCCTGGCCGCCGCTGCCGCTTCGGGAGCTACCCTGGTGGTTATTGAACATCGGGTTGGTATTTGGGCAGAGTACGTTGACCGGGTGCTGGTGCTCGATGCTCAGGGCGGTATCAGCTTCGACGGCCCCCCTGCGCAGGTGCTGGAACAGGCCCGCGACCAGCTCATTGCCGGTGGGGTGTGGGTGCCCGGCTACGTGCCCCACCCACCCCGGGCAGGGCAGGCGGGGGCAGACGTCCGCCCCGGGCAGGGAGAGGACGATCCCTCCCCGCTGCTTGAGGCCCGCGAGGTGGCCCTGACCCGGCAGCTACCTACCCGTCGCCAGCGCAAGGAGCGCTCCCGCGCTATCGCCACGGGGCAGGTGCCTACCCTCGATCTGCCCACCCTGGCTAGTGGAATCAACCTGACCCTTTCTTCCGGGGAGCACCTGGCTCTTTTGGGGCCCAACGGGGCTGGGAAATCAACCCTAGCGCTGACCCTCGCCGGGCTGCTCTACCCGGCTGCGGGGCAGATTTACGCCCATGAGGCACTCACTGCGGGTCTACCCGCCCGACACCGCAGTTCCGATCCGGCCAGCTGGCCCGCTGCCGAGCTGGCTGACCGCATCGGTCTGGTCTTCCAGGAGCCGGAGCAGCAGTTCCTTACCCCCACCGTGCGCGCAGAACTAGAGTTTGGCCCCCGGCATCTGGCCCGGGTGCGTAAGGAGAAGATTGATGAAGACAGGCTGGCTGCCCGCACCGATGAGCTCCTTGCCCGCCTGCGCCTTACCGACCTGGCCGATGCCAATCCCTTTACTCTTTCGGGCGGTGAAAAACGGCGGCTGTCGGTAGCCACAGCCCTGACCACCGAACCGGCTGTCCTGGTGCTTGATGAACCTACCTTTGGGCAGGACGCCACCACCTGGGCCGAGCTCGTCACCCTCATCAAAGAACTGCTTGACCGGGGGCTGGCCATTATATCGGTAACCCACGATACAGACTATGTAGCGGCCCTCGGCGGTACGCGCCTGACCCTGCAGAAAGCGGAACCCACCCATGGCTCTTGACCTTTTCGCGCTAGGCCCTGCCCACCGTAGCCGCGCCGGAAAGCTCAACGCGGGCACCAAACTGTTGGCTACCTTCCTGCTATCGATAGGGCTGCTGCTCATCAAAGACTGGGGCACAGCCCTGGTGGTATTTGCTCTTGAACTGGCCCTGCTCAAAGCCTGGGGCGTGCAGCCCTTTGCCCTGCTGGCCCGCTTCTGGCCCCTGCTCATCGGTACCCTGCTCACCGGCTGGTCCACCTCGCTCATCGCCGATAAAACGGGGGAGACGGTACTCCAGGTGGGGTTCATCTGGATTACCACCGACTCCCTTGCCATGGGTATCTCCCTGATGGTTCGTGGCCTGGCCCTGATTCTTCCCAGCCTCTTGCTCATCACCACCACCGACCCCACCCACCTGGGCGACTCCCTGGCACAGACAGCTAAACTGCCGGCCCGCTTCGTCCTGGCGGCCCTGGCTGCCCTGCGCCTGCTGGGGCTCATGTTCAGCGAATGGCACACCCTGGGGCAGGCGCGGCGGGCCCGCGGGCTAGGGGCAAGTGACTCCCTGCTCCGCCGCGTCCGCACCCTGGCCGGGCAGACCTTTGCCCTACTGGTGCAGGCTATCCGACGGGGCACCCGTCTGGCTGTCACCATGGAAGCTCGCGGCTTCGGTGCCGGGCCCCGCACCTGGGCCCGCGTTCCCGTCTACAGCAGGGACGATGTGACCTTCCTGCTGTGCTGTCTGGGAACGCTCATCATCGGCTATGTGACATCGGGCCTTACTGGCACCCTCACCTGGGTATGGCAGTAAAAATATGAGCTGAAAAGTCCAAAAATCTTTGAGAAAGACCCGCGAGCCGCGTTAGAGTGAAAGTGTGTACCCGGTCACCAAGCCCCACGTCGGGTGACCTCGGGCCAACGACTCCGAGCCTCCGACCAGAGGACTCGAAGCACGCTCGCGCCGCACGCGATGCTCGCATCAGGTGCTCCCGCTCCGTAACCCCTAACGCCAGGTTGCCGCGGGAGCATCAGCGTTAAGGGTTAGGCTTGGAAGTATGACTACAACCGTTGTGATGCTAACTAAAGCCAACCCCGCCGGTGAGCTGGTCGATGCCACCGCCCCCCTCATCAATATTGAGGACCAGGGGCTGACCCGCGGCGACGGCGTCTTTGAAACCATGCTGGCCGCTAACCGCCGCGTCCGTAAATGTGAAGCCCACCTAACTCGCCTGGCCGGTTCCGCCCGCCTACTCGACCTGCCCCTGCCCGCTGAAGATAACCTGCGGGCTGCCGTGCAGCTGGCCGTCGATGCCGCTGCCCAGGGGCCCCAGACCGTGCTGGGTGAAGAGCACACCGTCAAAATCATCATCTCCCGCGGTACCGTTGAAGCCGGCCCCCACGCCTGGGTGACCGTGGCCCCGTCCTCACCCACGATTCTGCGTCAGCGCGAGCAGGGGGTGAGGGTCATGCTGCTACCGCGCGGCCACGACCCCGCCGAAGATTCCGCCTACCCCTGGCTCCTGGCCGGAGCCAAGACCCTCTCCTACGCCATCAACATGTCGGTACTGCGCTATGTGGGCAAACACGGTGCGGACGACGCCATCTGGGTGACCAACGACCGCCGCATTCTTGAGGGGGCAACCTCATCGGTCATCGTTGCCAAGACCGAGGGGCAGAAGAAGGTGCTCTACACCCCCGAACCGGCCCACGGCATTCTGCCCGGCACCACCCAGGGCGCTATCTTTGCGGGCGCTCGCGCCGCCGGGTGGGAGCTCGGCTACGGGCCCCTCTACCCCCAGGACCTGCTGGAGGCGGACGCCGTGTGGCTGGCGTCCTCGGTGCGTCTACTGGCGCCGGTTACCCACCTCAACGGCACTCCCGTGGCCACCGATAAGGCCCTGACCGAAGAACTGCTGGGCTACCTAGCGCGCGGTTAGCGGTGGGATCCGGACGCTAGGGCTTGGGTCGGTCAAGCGCGTAGTCGCTCTCGGCCCGCGGCGTAGTGGCTAGGCTCAGAGCGCTGAGGGCCGCAAACCCCACCATCGCGCAGGCCATGGGGCTGATTCGGGCGACCTCAATAATGCCGGTGTAGGCTGAGAGCAGGGAGCCGGTGCGGCGCTTGGCAGCGGGCAGGGACTCCTTGATAAAGAAGAGAACCAGCACCAAGGAAATAGCGATAATGACGCTAATGACCTTGAAAATATCGCGCCAGGTACCGTGAGCCAGCACGAAGCCGCCGATGAGCGGGGCAGCGACCGGGGTGATGCCGTTGATCATCATCATGATGCCCATCAGGCGGGCGGTCTGTAGGCCACTGGTGGAATCGGCCACGATAGCTCGGGCTAGCACCATGCCGATGGAGCCGGTAAAGCCCATCACGAAACGGGCTGCGATAAACAGCTCAACGGTCGGCGCAAAGACGCAGACCAGGGCTGAGAGGGCACAGAGGGTTACACCGATGAGCAGGGGCAGGCGGCGTCCGGTCTTGTCTGAAAGCGGCCCCACGATAAACTGCCCGGTGCCCATACCTACCATGAAGGCGGTCAGGGTCAGCTGGGCGTAGGCGGTAGTGGTCCCCAAATTAACCGCGATAGCTGGGAGCGCTGCCAGGTACATATCAATGGCCAGCGGTCCCACAGCCGTGAGCGAGGACAGGGTAATAATTGCAATCGGCGGCAGGCCCCGATGAGGTGCGGCGGCTGAGGTCATCGGCGGTGGGTCTTCCTCTTGCGGGCGGTTTTCAACCCGTCCATTCTACGTCTGCCGGTTTCTTATTTGATAGGGAAACTAATGTGATATTGCAGAAATGAAAAAATATGACCTACTGCTGAATATAGCGGACGCCCACCCCCGCATAGGCGCTGGCGTAGCTCTCCAACAGGTCAGCTTCTTGTTCTGCCCACATGTCCCAGTAGGGGCGGTAGGTTTCTCCGTCCCGGGCTAGGGCCCGCTGCCTGCGGCGCGCGGTATCAAGCTCCACGAAAACACCCACATCGTGGGTGCCGGTCAGGGCTCCCACCCCTTCAGCGATGAGCACACCGCCTACCGCCTGCTGGGCAGCGGTAAAGGGGTGTGGTCCGGTTGCCTGAGAGCTACCCCAATCCCAGCCAAACCAGTGCGGGGCAGTCTCGGGGGAGCTGGCGCGTCCGTCCGCCACGGCCTCGGCAAGCTGCTGCCAGACCAGGGCAGCCTGGGCCAGCCCGCTCCAGCCCTGGTAGAGGCCTTCTAAATGAAAGATCGCGACCGCGATACCCCGCTTGCTCAGCCAGGTAGCCAGTTCGGTAGCCAGGGTGGTTTTACCCGACCCGCTGCGTCCGTCAATCGCCACCAACAGCGGCCGCCCACCCTGCACCGGCTGGTGGGCCTGTACCACCACCTCACCGAGCGAATCTAGCCCCGTTAGCTCAAGCACCCCGGCCTCCTTCACATTTGCCATAACTACTGCCCTCAGGCTACCGCACCGGGGCGACCTGCTAGGCCATAATGAGAAACAAGCCAACCGGCTCCACTGACAACCAGAGGAACACATGAGCACCGAAGAAGCCCAGGGCGCAGCCCTGCTCCACGCCAGCCAGCGCAGCCAAGCCACCCTCGCAGCCCTAGCCGCCCCCACCGCCCTGCGCTTTACCCTGCCCGAGGGCTACGCAGGCTCCCTCTACCGCTTCGCCCCCTTGGCGCCCGCTTCTATCGAGAACCTATCCACCTGGCTCACCCAGCAGTTCTGGCGCAACCAAAACCCCTCCCTGCACGATGACCTGCGCACCCTTGCCGCAGCAGGTGACAACCTTCCTGCCCTTCTGGCAGACATCCAGGCCGGGAGTGGCGGCCTGCTGGGCCGACTCTTTGGCGGCCAAAAGCGCCGCGCCGCAGAAGCCGCCAGCGCGGTGCTCGCTGAGCGGCTGGCGTCCGCCTCCGGTGCCCTCACCCGCCTCACCCCGCTCTTTGCCCAGGCAGACCAGCTCACCGCCCTCACCCCCGATGCGGCCTTCGCCGCCAACACATTAGGTGTTAAGGACGCCGCCGCCCCGGCCCTTGCCCGCTACGCCGGGGAAAACTGGGCCTCCCCGTACTGGGAAGAAGTCAGCACCGCAGACCACGCCGCCTTCCTGGCGGTCTGGGGAGCTCTCAACACCCCCGAACGTGCCCAGCTGCTCACCGGCATGAGCGGTGACATGCAGGCCCTCAAAGCAGAGCGGGCCACCCTCACCCTCAAGAACGTTCCCGTCGAAAAACTGCGCGACCTCACCAGCGGCACCATCCGTACCGCGCCCCTTGCGGACGCCGGTCTCACCACGGTTGCCGACGTCCTCGCCCAGGGCAGCGCCACCGCCCTGACCCGCATACCCGGTATCGGCGAAACCACCGCCAACCAGATTTACGCCGCCGCCACCCGCCTACTTGACGAAGCAGCAGGCCAGGAAAAAGAGAACCTGGGCGAAACCCGCACCCCCGCCGCCGAACGAATCCTCATCGGCCTTGACCGCCTGCGCACCATCGACGCTGCCCTCGGCGACTCCGACCTCTTCGACCGCCTGGCCTCCTACGCGCCCCTGCTCACCCAGCCGACCCCGGCGTCCGGCCCCCTCTTTGTGGCCGTCGGTGACGACCTGACCGACCTCAACCAGCTCCGCGCCGACCTTGCCCGTTGCCGGGAACTGAGCCCCCTGGCCGTCCCCGCAGCCACCTGGCTCAGTCCCGACGCCGCCTGGGCCGGCTACCTCACCGACCCCGCCACCCACCAGGCCCTGCTCGCCCACTACCTGGGCAAAGAAACCCTCGGCGACGCCTACCTACCGGCTGAAATCTTCGAGCGCATCCGCAAGTACCCCCTCAACCTCACCGGTCTGGCCGCCACCCTGCGCGGCTACCAAACCTACGGCGCCAAATTTATGCTCGCCCAGAAAAAAGTAATCCTCGGCGACGAAATGGGTCTGGGCAAAACCATGCAAACCCTCGCCGCCCTCACCCACCTCACCAACACCGGCAAAACCCACTTCATCGTCGTCTGCCCGGCCTCCCTGGTCATCAACTGGCAGCGCGAAACCGAAAAATTCACCGCAATCCCCACCCACCTAGCTCACGGGGACGCCCGCGATGCCGCCCTCACCGCCTGGAAAGCCAACGGTGGCCTGCTCATCACCACCTACGACGGGGCCCGCCTCTACGCCGATGCCACCTGGCGCGCCGACGCCGTCATCGCCGACGAAGCCCACTTGGTGAAAAACAAGAGCGCCCAACGCTCCCAAAAAGTCGCCGACCTCGTGAGAGCCGCCGACTACGCCGTCCTACTCTCCGGCACCCCCATGGAAAACCGCGTCTCAGAATTCGTCACCCTCGTCGACTACCTCCAACCCGACCTCGTTACAGGTCAAGGCCTGGAAAACCTGCTCGCCAGCGAATTCCGCGCCCGCATCGCCCCCGCCTACCTGCGCCGCAACCAAAAAGACGTGCTCTCCGAACTGCCCGACATGACTGAGCACCGCGACTGGCTCGAACTCACCCCAGCTGACGCAGATGCCTACCGGGCTGCCGTTGCCGAAGGCAACTTCGCCCTCATGCGCCGTGCCGCCTGGGCCGCCGATGACTCCGCCAAGCTCACCCGCCTGCTCGAAATCGTTGAAGAAGCCACCAGCGCAGGCCGCCAAGTGCTCGTCTTCTCCTTCTTCCTCTCCGTCCTCACCCGCCTCGAAACTGCCCTCGGCACCAGAACCATCGGAACCATCACCGGCGCCATGCCCCCGGCCGAACGCCAAGCCGCCGTCGACAGGCTCAAGGCCGCCGCCCCCGGCTCCGTCCTACTTGCCCAAATCACCGCAGCAGGCGCCGGACTCAACATCCAATCAGCCTCCGTCGTCATCATCGCCGAACCCCAGTTCAAACCCACCATCGAAGCCCAAGCCATCGCCCGCGCCCACCGCATGGGCCAAACCCACGCCGTCGACGTCTACCGCCTGCTCGGCGCCAACACCGTCGATGAGCGCATGATCGAACTCCTCGGCCTCAAATCCCAACTCTTTGACGAATACGCCCGCATCTCAGCCTCCAAGGACGGCGCCGCCGAAGCCGTCGATATCTCCGACTCCAAGATGGCCGCCCAAATCATCGCGGACGAACGCGCCCGCCTCGGCCTGGATGCCGCCGCACCCGTGGCCGATAGTGAGGGGACGGCTGAGGGTTAGGGAACAGGAGGAAAAGCACGCAGGGTTCGCGCTCGCTGGGCGGACGCGGCCAGGGCGTCCCGAACATGAAGCTTTCGGGAAAAGGTGGGCGAGCCGAGAAGCTGAATAAAAAGTGGTAAAAAGTTCGCTCTAAGGCGGAAGAATAAGGGCAACCTGTGTATAGTCTTACAGGTACACACACTTGATGGTGGCTCTGAGGCAAGAAGGTTTGCCCGGTTCATACAGCAGTGAACCGAGAAGAGTAGCACCAGACACTCAGTTTCTTGAGTTCTTTCGAGATGACAAAAGCCCCGCAGGCCACACACCTGCGGGGCTTTTGCGTACCTCACCTAAAACCTGCTTCCCACGACCATACGCATGTACATGTGGTGCTACCCGCCCAATATGGTGTTGCACACCCCGTGCCCGGCACTCAGGCGCCAGATACCCTTATTGGCGGCCCCCGTGCCTCAGCCTCCTGCTGACCTGAAAAAGAAAAACATGGGTCTGCTTATTGGAGGGATGCTGGCTATCGGTGTTGCCATGGCTATCCTGTTGGGGCTTATGTTTTCCGGCGTCTTCGGCGGGTGTCCGTCCGCTCCCCACTAGCTTAAACTTGAACTGCGCAAAAAAGTTGAGTCTTTTTGGCTCAACTCTATTGACTTCTGCTCAAAACATGGCAAACTAGATATCAAGACAAACGAGTTGAGCCTGCAAGACTCAACTTGTTTGAAAGATGTACAGATAACCAAACCATAAGGAGTAAACATGTCACGTGCAGTAGGTATTGACCTCGGTACTACCAACTCAGTTGTATCAGTCCTCGAAGGTGGCGAGCCCATTGTCATCGCCAACGCAGAAGGTGCCCGCACCACCCCCTCCGTCGTAGCTTTCTCAAAGGACGGCGAAGTTCTGGTGGGCGACGTCGCAAAGCGTCAGGCAGTCACCAACGTTGACCGTACCATCGCTTCCGTCAAGCGCCACATGGGCACCGACTGGACCATCGATATCGATGGCAAGAAGTACACCGCCCAGGAAATCTCAGCCCGCATCCTCATGAAGCTCAAGGGTGACGCTGAAGCCTACCTGAACGACAAGGTTACCGACGCCGTCATCACCGTCCCCGCCTACTTCAACGACGCCGAGAAAATTATGGTTTGCTAAAGCAGCACTAAGAAAAATAATGT
>DHKFJ23503__coassemble_675_pt1 | contig 26784 bp, 16 predicted proteins | sample DHKFJ23503__metabat2_high_PE_042 | metagenome-assembled genome bin DHKFJ23503
TCTTTTTGTTTGTTTCTAAATTTACGGGAGCGGAACTAAACCCAGTACATATCAAAGTTTATGTATTTGACGGTTCGGTCTTTGGATCCTTCAGGTGCTGGTGCCCGGCGGTGGATGACTCGGTGGAAGCCGGCGTTGAATGCTTTTGCTATTGTTTTTGGTGATCGGTTGCCGCAGGTGGCTGGTCGCTAGATTTGTTGTGGGTTTACACCGTTAATCTGACAGTCCCTCGGTTGCCGCAGGTGGCTGGTCGCTAGATTTGTTGTGGGTTTACACCGTTAATCTGACAGTCCCGGTTGTGGGTGGCCGATATTACTTATGTGCGCACCAGGAAAGGATTCGTGTACAGCGCTTTTGTTACCGACGTGTTTTCCCGAAGGATCGTCGGGTGGGCACTGTCAGATTCAATGCGTACCGAGGCGTTGCCGCTTCAGGCACTTAATCAAGCGATTGTCAGCGCGAAGGAAACGATGGGTCTGATTCATCATTCAGATCATGGCTCACAGTACGTCAGCATTGTGTACAACGAACGGCTGGCTGAGTATGGGATTGCTGCCTCTACCGGGACAGTAGGAGATTCTTATGACAATGCTTTGGCCGAGAACGTCAACGGTTCCTACAAAAATGAGCTGATTCATCGGCGGTCGTGGGCCGACGTGGTTGACGTTGAGATTGCGACGTTTGAATGGGTCGTGTGGTGGAACGAGACACGGCTTCACCAAAGTTTGGGTTACCGTACGCCAGCTGAAGTTGAGTCAGAGTTTTGGGAAACCAACCCGGCCCAAGAAATAATGGAAATCAAGGCAAATGTCTAGGAACAAAACCCGGGGCACTTCAAGCCCAATTCTCAAGCCCCTTGCCCATACGCTCCCATGCGCCCAAACCGAACACACAAGAACACCGCCACCAGATATCGCACAATAAGCCAGGGCCTAACGGCCCAAATCAAGACCCTCAACACCAACAATAAGCGTGTCAGAAAAAGGCGCCTGCCAATACCCCACATCCACCGTCACCCGCTGACCAGCAAGAGCATCAATACGCTCAGCAACCTCAGCACGCGTCAACCCATGACGATCCCCCTTAAACCTCAAACCACCACAATCCGAAGTCTGCACATAAATATACGGATTACCCGAATACGACTTAGACCGGCTCTCACCAGCGGCAGCCCACTCAATAGTGCACTGCTTCTCATAATGAAACACCCGATTAAAATAAGGCGAGAGCAAGAACCAGGAAACCCCATAAACCATCGGGCTAAAAATAAGCAACGCAACAACCCCAGCAGCAATCCTCCCGCCAAGAGTCTTCGCCCGCCCCACACCTTCCTGCACAGGCACAGAATCTACAGACTTACTCACCAGAATCCTCCCTCACATTCTCAACCATAACCCCCACAGACACCTGCACACCCGAAACACCAAAAAACAAAGACGACGGCGCCCCCATGCACCCAAACCGAACACACAAGAACACCGCCGCCAGATATCGCACAATAAGCCAGGGCCTAACGGCCCAAATCAAGACCCTCAAAACCCACAACATCAGTAGCAGCAAACGGAGTCTGCCACACCCCAACATCCACCGTCACCCGCTGACCAGCAAGAGCATCAATACGCTCAGCAACCTCAGCACGCGTCAACCCATGACGATCCCCCTTAAACCTCAAACCACCACAATCCGAAGTCTGCACATAAATATACGGATTACCCGAATACGACTTAGACCGGCTCTCACCAGCGGCAGCCCACTCAATAGTGCACTGCTTCTCATAATGAAACACCCGATTAAAATAAGGCGAGAGCAAGAACCAGGAAACCCCATAAACCATCGGGCTAAAAATAAGCAACGCAACAACCCCAGCAGCAATCCTCCCGCCAAGAGTCTTCGCCCGCCCCACACCTTCCTGCACAGGCACAGAATCTACAGACTTACTCACCAGAATCCTCCCTCACATTCTCAACCATAACCCCCACAGACGTCTGCACACCCGAAGCACCAGAACCCAACAAACTTAGATCCCGCACAGCACCACCATAATCAAACCCACCACCAGACTTCACATCAAAAGACACCGACTTCAAAGACTCCACCGGACGACTCGACGAAGCACCACCCTTAGCTATCTCCTTAACACCTTGTTGCCAAGCCTTGTTGGGATCCCAACCAGGACCCGTATAATCCTTCCCCTGATACGACTCAAACTGAGCAGAATACGTCATCGGAGCACCCGAATACGAGGCCACACCATTCACAAAATTACCTAAGCCATCGGATGCAAGAGCACGCCCCTTAGCCGCAACACCCTCAGCCGCATCCCAACCAGTTTTCCTAAGTACAGCATCCGCCCCCTTAGACACCGGCTTCGGCACCAAAGCATTCGACACAGCAGGAACACCCCACGCCTGCGCCAAACCACCAGCAGTCACATGATGACCATCCGTAACATACGTCAACGACGTATCCACACCAGCCTCAACATAAGCATCTGCAAACCCCCGAACACTATAACTACCAGCCTTCTGAACCCAACCAGCCGCACGACTAACAGCACCAGGCAACCGCCCAGCCATAGCCCTCACACCAGAACCAAACACCGAAGAACCCAACTTCGTCACAAGACCAGCAACACCAGCACCGAAACCACCAGCAATACCACCAATAGAAGCACTCAAAGCAACCTTCTTCCAGTCAATAGGCTCACCACTTAACCACTGCGAACCCGACTCAATACCACCAGAAATAAGCATCCCCGTCAAAATGCCCCAGCCAACCGGCCCAGAAACAGCCAAAGCAGCCACACCAACAGCAGCAACACCCAAAGCAATCCAACCAGCATTATCCCGGGCAAAATCAGCAAGCCCCTTACCCAAACGCTCCACAACACGCCCAGAAACATCCTCACGATACTCCCTCAACTGCGCAGCAGTCATCGGCGACAAACCCCAAGGATCCACCAAAACAGAAGGCGCATTACCCACAAACGAATACACATTCGCACCCCAACCAGCACCCACAGGCGACACCACAGGATCAACACTCAAAAACCCACGAGACACCGCATCATACGCACGAACCCCCAAAACCTCCACACCAGCAACCTGCACAGAACCCGCAACAGTCACACCACCAGCAACACCAGAACCAAACCCCCAAACCACCGGCGAAACACCAAACGGATCCACACCACGAGCACCCAACACATCCACACCAACACCAGCAGCCAAAGACACCGGCACACCACCAGCACCCAACACAGTAGGCATACCAGCAGCCAGATCCCACACCAGCTCACACGGTACAGAACCATCAACACCAACAACACCAGCGCTCTGGCCCAAAGCATCATTCCACAAGCGCACCACCGGAGCACCATCATCACTCACCTGCGCCAACAAACCAACCGGCGAAAACCCAAAATCACGCACCGAACCATCAGCACGCCGATGCTGAACACGACGACCCAAACCGTCATAAACAAACTCGGAGACCCCAGCCTCAGAATCCTCAAGCCGCACCAACTGCCCAGCAGCATCATAAGAATACTCACGGGTAACACCAGCAGCAGTTACCTCACGGGTCAAAAAACCAGCATCGTTATACACAAAAGAATGAGTACCCGCACTAGAAACAACACCGGTGAGCTGGTGCGCATCATCATAAGTAAACAGCCGAAGCCCATCAGCACTATCATCCACACCGATAACCAGACCCTCAGCACTGTAATAGGTCCTCCGGGTGACCTGTTCACCGCTTGCAGTAGTGCTCTGCTCAACCCAAGCCCAGCCACCATCAGCCTGATAAGCAGGCTGACCCGCATCAGTGCTATCACCCTGATCCTCAGAGACCCGAACCGCAGTAGGTACCACATCAAAAGAACGCAACACAGCACCCGACCGGTCAGTCACCCGCGACAAACGCCCGCCCTGATCATAGTGATAGAACACCGACTCACCGCTGGCACCACGCACCAGAGAAGAAAGCAACCCAGTGCCCTCATCATAGGAATACTCAGTAAGAACACCATCAACATCAACAGCACGGCGATTACCGTCAGGGGTGTAGGAAATACGCACACTATGCCCATCCCCTACAAGCCCACCACGGGTAGAATGCTCGGCCAAACGGCCCAAACGGTCAGCAACCAAAGTATGCACCACCGGTGCGCCCTGGCCCTCACCCACCAAAGAAACCCCATACCCGGTGTAATCAAAAACCCGAGTCGTACGAGAAACCGCATCACGCTCAACACGCGAAAGCAACTGAGCATTAAAACGGGTAGTCGCCAGCATACCGGCACCATCGTAGGTGTACTCCAACCGATCCCCATCAGGGCTGGTAGTACCCAGCAGACGGCCTGCCTTATCGTACCGGGCAGTAGTGACCCGGCCCAGGGCATCACGGCTAGAGACAAGCTGACCTGCCGCATCATAGGTAAAGGTACTCACCGCACCGGTAGGGTCAGTCATTGAGGCGACCTGACCATCGGGGGTGTAGGTATAACGGGTTTTACCGCCTAGACCGTTGGTAGCGCAGATGAGCTGACCGGCAGCATCATAGGCAAAACGACGGATACCAAACTTCAAATCAGCAGCGTAGGTCAAACGGCCACACGCATCGTAAGCATAACGAGCTGTACTGCTATTGGTCCGCTGAACAATCACGCGGGAGGCAGCATCATAGGTCAGCTCTTCACGCTCACCGGCAGAGGTTGAACGCACGACCACGCGAGAATCCGCGTCGTACTCCAAAGTAGTTACCACGCCGGTCGGCTCGGTCATGGTCTCAGGGCGGCCACACTCATCGTAGGTGAAAGTGGTTACCCGGCCCTCAGGGCTGGTAATAGAGGTAATCTGCCCGCGAGCATCACGCCCAATCAGGGTCAGGTTGCCCTCCGCGTCCAGAATCTCGACCACGTTACCTGCGGCATCGTGAGTGTAGATTTCCTCGGACCCGTCAGCACCCGTGTCCTTGACCAAACGGCCGTAAGAATCATAGTGAGAAGTGTAGGTGCCAAAAGCATCCTTCATCTGAGCAATACCGGCCTGACGCTTCTGATCAACCGTAGTGCGCACACCGGTCGGATCAACCAGGGCGGCCAGCTCACCGTTAACATCGAACTCCCGCAACCACTTGTTCCCCAGCGGGTCAATAGCGGCGGTAGCCTGCATCAGCTCATCGTACTCAAAGCTCCACCGGGCACCGCCAGCCGTCAAGACTGACTTGATATTGCCCATAGCATCAAAAGTCTGGGTGGTTTCACGGCCCAGCGGATCAATCACCTGAGCAACCTCACCAGCGGAGTTGTACTCCAGGGTAGTGACTGCACCCAGCGGGTCTGTAACAGTCTTGACCTGCCCACCGGCGCCATAGGTAAAGCGCCAGAGCGCACCGTCAGCATCCTCACGAGCCAAAAGCTGGCCAGCCACATCGTACGTAAAAGAAGTAGTGTGACCCAGCGGGGTAACAATCTTAGTCACGCGACCAGCAGAGTCACGTTCAAAACTCACCCGGTTGCCCAGGGCGTTAGTAACCCCCACAATATCGCCAAAAGCATCGTAGGTCAGGGTCATAGCCACACCAGTAGGACCGACCATAGAGGTCAGAAGTCCCTGTTCCCACACCATCTCGGTGCGCCCGCCCAGGGCGTCCGCCAGAGTGGAGGGGTTGCGGTCAGCACCGCTAGCATCGGCGTACTCGTACGAAACCACTGCACCGCTAGCGGTCACCAAAGTAGTGATACGGTCGTGCTCATCGTACTCGTAAGTAAAGTCCGCCCCTTCGGGGGTTACTTCACGGGTCAGCAGACCGCGCTTATTGTAGGCACGGACCGTCATAGAGCCGTCACGTTCGGTGACGGAGACACGGTTATTGAAAGTATCATAAGCCATGGACTGGCGATTGCCCTGGGCATCAATCATGCCCACCAGACGGCCATGGGAATCAGAAATCCAAGAGTTTGCGTGTGAGCCGTCCTCATTGGTCACCAAGGTCACGCCGTTGGAGAGGTAGGAGTACTTACGCACCACGCCGTGCGGGTACTTCTGGGAACGAACGCGGCCCAGGGAATCGTAAAAGTTCTCAACCTCAACGGTGCCATCTGCCGCAGTGACAGAGCAGATGAGGTTCTCCTCATTGTGAGCGTAGTAGCGAGTACCTACGGGGGTTGAAACCCCAGTCAGCAAACCTGAGACGCTGTAGAAGTACTCAACACGGGTGCCGTCATGGGACTGGGCGTAAGCAACCCGGCCATCGGAATACTCAATGTCAATAAACCGGCCACGCACATGCTGCAGACGGGTAATCTCACCACTGGCATTACGGGTGGCGGTAACAGCGTCACCGGTAGTAGCACCGTGAGCCAGCCACTCACCGGCAGGGGTAAAAGCCCACCATTCACCCTGGTTATCGCGGACAACCAAAACCTCAGCAGGTGCAGAAGCAAGCTCAACGGGGAGCTGTGAAGCGTCTTCCCTGGTCAGCCACAGAGCATGAAGGTGGGCGCGGTCCCAGCCCTCCCCTTGACGCGGGAAAATCAGGTGCTGGCCATCTTCCTTAACCCAGGTAGCGTTCTCATCGGTCAGAATCAGGCGCATATCTAACGGTGAAGACCACCCCAGACCAAAGACGCCGACGTTGGAATCCCCCGCGTTATACATACGGGTAAGAGCCAATGTTGCGGAAGCACCGGTGAAAGCAAGGTCAGTTTCAGGCTCAATAAAGTTACCGGAAGCAGCGTTGACGGGGTCGCCAATATAACCAGCGGCACCCTCAGAACCATGAATAGTGGGAGTATCTACTTTGATGCTCTTACGCGACAACTCTGAGGTGTTACCCACCGCAGCCTCAATGGTTGAATAGGGTACAGAGGCAGCCGCCGCCGGGTCACCACTGATACGTTCAAGCTCATCGGCAATCTTACCGAGCCAGGTTTGCTCGGTCTTATTGGCATCCAGCCAATCAGTGAGCGCCTGAGGAATATTACCTACATTCACAGGAGCCCAGCTACAGGCAGTGTCATAAGCCGAAACCGCCCCCGTCATCCGGCCAGGGGCATCCTTAAGAAGGCTATCCAGAATCCCAAGGTCTGTCACACCGCCCCGGATCTCCTGAGGAATACCAGAAACAGTTGCTGCTCCACCAATCACCCCAGACGGTGTATCCTTCGAGGACGTAGAAGGCGAAGCAACCGGCGGAAGCGAAGGAGCAGGAGGGAGCTCTTCCTCAGGGTTAAACCCAAAGAAATCCCTACACTTGTCAACGAATTCCTCCCAGTCGCTCTTCTGGGCATCTTCCATATACTCGTCATAGGCCTCAATAGCGCGATCCATCAAGTAGCCAACCTCGCGCATGGCCTTAGAAATCGAAGCTATATCGGTTGCTGCTGTCTCAGCATTGGTTTTGAAGACATCAGCGTAAGGCCCTCTGAACTCATTCAAAACCTTTTCAGCCGCCGCTGACCGCCTGGTAACCTGACCATCCAAAGCATCTGCAGTTAGAGCAAAAGCGTCCTTGAGGCTGCGGGCAGTTTCGCGGTTGAAGGGGATTTCCAGAGAGCCCATGAAATACAAATCCTTTTCAGGTTAATTTAATACACCAAGCTGGCTACCAACAGCCACGGGTCAAATAAAAAGTTCGGTTAGCCCAAAACATGCCTGACCATGAACGTAGAGAGGAGCTAAAAGGCTCAAAGCCCTTTAGCTCCCAGTCAGAGAAAATCTCTACAAATATTAGGAAGCGCCACCGGCAGTAAAGATATCCTGAGCAATACGCTGAAGCTGCTGCTGCAATTCTTCCAGCTCGGTCTTAGCCTTATCCAGGGCGCTCTTGGTCTCAGGCCAGGTGGAACCGCGGAACTGCTCTGCAAGGGGGCCGTCCCAGTTGTTGGGGTCTGAGAGAAGCTGACCCTGGCCATCGAGAGCAGCAATCTGGTCAGCAAGGCCACCGTTGATGATTTCCTGAATGCGGGTAATAGCTGACTTAGCTTCGTCCGAAGAGAGTACGCGAGCCATGAGAGGCACCTTTCGTAAGGGTGTAGTTGTCAGAAACTAAAAGGCATGCCACGTGGGCAGACTCTTAGCCCCCTCATGAGATTACTAAATTTTTAAGGGTTAGCGGTGCCCCCAAAAAGCCCTCAATTTCTACGGATAGTTGATGCGTAAACTCTCAACTTATCTTTGACTAGCAGTTTCACCTACACCAAGCAACGTTTTACCTTGTCGTCGAATCCAAATATTTCTCTATTTTTCTAACACGACACGCGACAAAAATCATTACGGGCTCACAGCCTGCACCAGTTGTACGCTGCCATTAGACACCGCATAGCCGCGCCCAACGGTCAACGCAACAGGAGCCTTTCGAGGAAGACGAGCACCCAGTAGGTCACCGTCTAAATCAACATTGGGCTGTAAGAGCACACCGCATTTTGCCTTCCGCAGGGTCTTGGTCCAGTGACTGTAGAGGCTTCGCAACTCGTCAGCACGACCTGCCGCGACAATACACAAACCGGCAGGGGTCTTCTCGACCAGGCCTGCCAACGATTTATCGTTATCCGCGAACCCGTCGGCATCATCCACAAAAAGCACAACCGGGCCGGTAGCAAGACGAAGCTGGGCAACCAGGGCGGGGATCTCATCCTCGCCCACCGCTAGCTGATCGAACTCCTGGGAGGCAAGCGGTGAACGACGAGAACAAATAGCCCACACTGCTGGCGGTTCTTGCCCCTGCTCAACCTGCGCCCCCTTAATCAGGTCGCGCAGAGCAAGCAGAAACGTAGATTTACCCGAACGTGACGGGCCGGCAACCAGCACATGCTCACCTTCGTAGACCTCCACAAAGGCAGGTTTAAGGGTCTGCTCGCTCACCCCAACAGGGATACGCCAGGGTTCCACCGTGAACTGAGCAGATGCACCTAGTTCACTCACCGATACGTGCTCAGGGAGCTGGCCGATAACCTCGGCCTTAGGCTGGTAGCCTGCCCACTGCTGCTGCACCCGTTCAGTAGCCTCCCCCAGCGGAATATCCGGAGTGGCAACATGGGTTTGCAAAAGCGTGGCAACGCTGACGCACCGCCCGGGGAAAGCGGCAGGCAAATCCTTACCCTTAACCCCCTGAATGGAATAGTCGTAGGTGTCTGCCAAACGGAAAAGCCACTTCTGAGTAGTGACCTCATCCATAGCTGCAGGTATCGCCTTAGAACGCGGAGTAGCAACAGCAAAGTGCATGCCCACAGAGGGGCCTTCGGCGTAAGCCCTGTAGAGCATGTTCAAGAGAGCCTGACCGTCAAAGTCATCGAACTCATCTCTTAGGCTCGCTAAACCGTCCACCAGAATCAACAGAGGCTTCTCCTGCTCAACGCTTGCTCGACGCCGTTCAAGCTCAGACTGCATGAACCTTAGGAACCGGGCTCGTTGCTCTTTAGCGCGACCGCCATGCCCCACATAAGCCACAGTATGAGGTAGGTTGGACAGCTCTTTGAGGGACCCCGCACCCAAATCGAGAACCATCAGGTCCAGGTCCTCGGGCGCACGGTGACGAGCGGCTGTCAGAGCGACGGACGCTAAGGTCGTACTGGTACCGCTCCCAGGAATACCCACCAGAAGCAGGTTCCCCTTGGTCAGATCCCAACCCACCGGTATCTGCCGTTGCAGGTGCGGCTGGTCAGCCAAAGCAAAGTTAAGCTGATTACCCTCAAAAGACCCAATAGGCTCCTGAAGCTTACCCAGCCCTGTAGTAATAGGTTCAGAGAAACCCTCCAAGGCAACCCTCTCCCCCAGGGCCTCCGGCCATACCTGACGGGGCTCAACAATGCCCAAATCCTCGTGAGCTTCACAGATTGTATCAATGAGCAGGTCAAGGTCATTCTCATCGGAAACCACCTTGGGTTTCTCTACCAGCGGCTTGAGAGGAACACCAAAGATACTCGACTCGCGTAGCTCTAGCTGGGTAGCACCCTCAACCGGGGTCTGCCCCGTCACCAGTGCGGTCTGCACAGCTGAGATATCTTCCTGGCCCAGTTTCACATAAGCCCGGCCCATCTGAGTTCGCTCGATAGCGGACGCATCGGGCACACCAATAACGTTCGATGAGTCTTCCTTAGACTGCACGCGCAAAGCCACACGCAGGTTGGTGTTAGCCAAAATGTCGTCGTTCACCACACCGGCGGGGCGCTGGGTCGCCAGAATCATGTGCACGCCCAGGGTACGGCCCACCGCCGCCACGTTAACCAGCGACTGCAAAACATCGGGAAAATCCTTAGCCAGCATGGCGAACTCGTCAATGACCAGCAAAATACGCGGCATAGGTTCAGCCGGGTTAGTGGCCATGTACTCCTTGATGTTGTCCACGCCCTCACCCGCCTGAGCAAAAAGGACCTGCCTGCGGTGCATCTCCGCATCGAGAGCACGCAGAGCGCGGTCTGCAAGCTGCTCATCAAGGTTACTAATGGTACCGATAGTGTGGGGCAGGCGCTCACACGCCTTAAAAGCCGCGCCACCCTTGAAGTCAATCAGAATAAAGTTCAGGTCCTCGGGAGAGTTTCGGGCTGCCAGACCAGCAACGAAAGTCCTGAGGAACTCACTCTTACCCGAACCTGTCGTACCGCCCACCAGGCCGTGGGGGCCATCGCGCACGATATCGAGGAAGACCTTGCCGTCGTCACCGATACCGATGGGGGCAGAGACACCTGTTTTCTCGCGCCACAGCTCTTTGATCTTCTCAGAGGTAGCCGGGGCAAGATCAAAAAGTTCCGGTGCCCGGACAAGCCGGGGCAGAGCCGCACCAGGAATTATGAGCTCCGGGTCATCAAAATGAGCGAGTCGCATGGCCGCTCTTTCAGCAGTCTCGATCTCCATACCGGCAAGAACAATGTCTTCAATCAGCGTACGGTTCTCGGGCTCAAAAATATCCGCAGCAGCATCGTCTTTAACACGGACAATACTGGTACAGGCCGCAGGGAGTTGCTCTTCGGAATGGGCAATCACGATACCTGAAACCGTATGCTCCATCGCGTCTGCGCCAGCCCCCAGCTTCCTTACCTTCTTCTCGCGCCCGTACCCCAGTAGGTCGCGGGCAGGAGCGTCCCGCCCCTCAGTCAAGACCTCTGAGTCAAGCACCAAAACAAGCGCCGGAGTAATAAAGCGATCAATATTCTGAGCCAGATTACGAAGCATCTCGGTGCTACTCTGACGGCCTGATGTCATCCAACGACCGCCGTTAGAGCTCCCCGCCTGGCGGGTATGAGGCAGCCAGGAAGCCCATCCCCAGTCGTGTTCCTTACCCTGGTCGCAGAAGACACCCAGGGTAAGGTCAGCGGGGCCCACATGGGTTGCCAGCTGTACCACAAGGCTCCGCGCAAGAGCCAGGCTCCCCTCGCGCTGGCCCACAATACCAACAACACCGCCGCTGTTGAGGTTCGCGATCAGGGGCGCGCCCTTAAGCTCAAAGTTCTCGTAGATTTCCTCTACTTCTTCTTCAAGCTTTGGATTAGCACGGGGATCGAGAGCAGGCTTCCACGGGCGGTTACCGTTCCCTAGACGAGCCAACAGAAAATCCTCTGAGCCGACTCGACGCTGCCACAGCTGAGTGGTAGGCAAGGCACTACGGTGCAGAACCACAGCGTTATGAGGAATCAGTTCTTCCCTGCGGGTTCGTTCAACCCCCGCGGCAGCTTCAAGGGCCTCCTCGAACTCTTCAAGGGCCTGCGAATACCGTTCGTCCTCAGCCTTCAGTTGCTTCTTGTAGCGGTGTTTACCCTCAAACCAGGTACCAATCATGACCAGCGGGCTCAACAGAGCAAACACGGCATAGCGGGGGTTACCCATCATAATGACCATCGCCCCAGCCATCACCAGAGGGGCAAGAACAATCGCCACGTTAAAGCGCGAATTCTCAGTGACGTTCTGCCGCTGCGGCGGAGTCACCTGTTTGGGGATAGGAGGGAGCGCAGGCCGCGGAGGGCGGTTGAAAGGTGCTGTGTGAGACGGCGTGAGATTATGCAGACTCCCCGGCGCAGGAGCAACGGGTTCTCGCAGGCTTGGCTGGAAGAAAAGGCAGGCCCCACCTGCCTGGACTTCGCTAGGCTCACTCAGCGTCACAGGCTGGTCAGGTTCTACCTTTTTTCCGTTCACAAAAGTGCCGTTAGTGGAACCGCTATCTTTAATCACGATGCCTTCATCGGTGACCTGCGCGGTGAAATGCTCCCACGAAGCGCTCTCGGTAGGAAGGGTCAGGTCAGCCTGTTCAGAACGCCCAAAGACCATAGGTCTCTTCTGCGTCACAGGCTTCAGCGGCCCACTCTGCAAACCGCCGCTCAGGCTGACAACCCAGCTGGGGTAGGCGCAGGCACTCTCCAGAGGGGCACGGCTTACCCGCGAACCCTCCATCAGCGTTACCTGGTCAAGTGAGTCACCCGCACGCACCTGGTGAGTATCTACGTAGATACTCTCTTCATCGTCCAGTCGCGGCCCGCCGACCGTGGCAACTAACTCCGCAAGGGTAGTTGTCGCTCTCCAGCTATCAACCTCCACCGGTAGGTTCAGTGAATCAATCGCAATCGTGATACGCATTTATTCGGGTTTCCTAACGGTACGGGAAGGTAGCTTCTCTGCTTGTGCTCAGAAAGAGGGTAGCAGTGACGGGGGGGTAGGCCCAGAATCAGATTTCTAAGCTTGCGGGAACCATTGAACGCCCACCGTTGCGCTGGGCAAGGAACCTCTCATGTCGAGGTTACCGATAGACGCGGCAAGCAAAATTGGCTTCGCCTGAACAACATGTTGCGACGAAAAATCAACGCTCCCGCTGGTAATTCCATCTGCCGGCGATAACTTGAGCCCCTGAAGGGTTTCTTTGACATCCTTAGCCTTATTAGAAGGAGAACGTTCCATGGCACGAACTAAAGCTACCAGCGAATCGTGGCTACGGGAATCCGCAGCCCCCGCAACCGCGCTGAAAGGCTGATCGCCTAGGGGGCTAGTAGCGTTCGAAGAATCGCTCATAATCTTCACCATCTGGAGGTAGGCAGACATAGAGCGGCCCTCGCCGTCTGACTGCAAGGCAACCGCATCACCACTGTTGTAGCCGATACTGACAGCGTTGATAGTAGAGCGCTTCACATCGCCTGAGAGATAGCTTGACCCAAAAGCAGGGCTTGTTGCCCCGGGGTCGAGAATCAGTTCCGCGTCAACACCGAGGTCCTGAAGGGAACGCACAATCCTAGCCTGGAGGTAGGGGTCAGCGTTGATCGCGATAGCAACAGGAACTTTGCTGTCCTTGACCTGCTGTGAGAGATCCCGTGCAAGCTGCTCAGTATCGGTATCTGCTGTTACGTTCACAACCTGGTCAGCAGCATACTCAACGCCACCAAAGTTCTCCTGGTCAACGCGGATAAGACGCTGACCAGCGCTATGAACCGTCATCAGGTTTTTCATGCTTTGGTCATCGGCCTGGAAAGACCAGGTCCCCTCGGCATCGAGTGAGTGGTAAGGGAAGATCAGGGGAATATCGAGCTGTTGCGCAAGGTAGACAGCCTCCTTGAGGTGCTCACCCCGTGTGGCAACAATGATCCCAGAAACATTCTGATCTGCCATCGAACGGACCGCCGCAACAGCACCGCTTGCTGTGCCTCGGTCATCCTCAGTAACCAAAGTGATATCAGCACCGGAACGGTTAAAACGCTCAACCGCGACCTGCGCACCAGCTGCCGCCTGGTTCCACTCAGATCCCTCAGCGTTCTCATTGCCAACGGTTATCAGCAAACCGATAGAGCCTCCCTTAACGGAGCCTCCCGCCTTAAGCTCAACAGGCACCGTAACAGCAACAGCGTGGTCTTGCTCCTGAGCCTTCGTTTGGAAAATCGCCACCAGAACTAGGGCTACGATCAGAGCGATAACAGCAAGCGGAGCGCCAACAGTAGCTATCTTGCTTTTCATTTACTTCGCACCGCTCAGAGTGAAGGTATAGATAGTCTTAACCGTTGCGCCCGAGGGTGCCTCAAGCTGGAAAGCAGGCATTCCGTTGAGCTTTGCAAGCGAGGCCTTGTACTGTGCCTGCTTGAAACGAATCTCGTCCATATCTTCTTCACGGAGAGTCGCGTACTTCTCGGCGTTCTGAGTAGCCAATGAAAGCTGGTAGTCAGCTCCCTCTGCCTTGCTAGCATTCAGGGTCAAAGAGCCCAGAAGGCCAGACCCGTCAATCGTGGTATCACCAACGTCGAGCATAATTTTCTGAAGCTCGCTGGTCAGCACAGCAGACGCTCCCGCCACATCCTGAGTCGCCTGATCATGGCTAGCCTGGATGCGTTCCAGAGCGGACTGGGTACGGGCATCTGCCTGTTCTACCTGCCTCCGAGCAGCTTCCTTAAGCTGGTCAGTTTGATTCTTCACCAGGCTTTCAGCACTTGATGAAAGCGTGCTCGAAGTACCAGACAGTTGAGTTACCTGCTGTGAAAAAAGGTCGGTGATGCTCTTCTGTCCCTGTGAACGCTGACCAGAAAGTGTCCGTGCCTGCTGGCCAAGAATAGCGTTAATTTCTTCCGCGTTCTCGGCAGGAGCAGACTCCGCTAACTTCTTAATAGCTTCTGCCAGCGCACTTTGCTGCGCAGAAAGCTCCCCCAAACTATCGCCAAGATTACCAAAGCTCTCCGACACACCAGGCATTGCTTCCTTCACAGCCGTCACCGAAGGGTCAATAGGGGCCTCAGGTGATTTGTCAGGATCAGGTACTCCCGGAGTAGGAGACTCATCTTGCCCCAAAACCTCACGCAACTTGGACGTTTCAGCAAGAACACCATCAATATCTTCTTGGACTGCTCCTAATTTAAGAGATACCTCAGAGTCCTTAGCCTCAACATCAGTAACGCTAAGAATGCTAGCCCATAAATCAGCCTGATTCTTCAAACGCTGATCCATAGGTGCAGGAGACTCCTCAGCAGAACCGCCCTCAGCCATACCGCCACCTGTCTGGACACCATCAGTACCATTACCTAAATTAGGTGAAACATTAGGAGAAGGTGACTCCGCTGCAGCAGGGGTCTCAGGCTGGGTAGGGGCAACGCTCTCAGTACCACACGGTACATCCGTAAGGTAGCCTCGCAACCTATCAATTTCCTCCTGCGACAGCTTACCGGACTGCTCTGTGCCCCCGTCAGACAGAAGGCAAAGCTGGTCTGCTAGCTCCTGGTTCTGGGAAATCATTGACGTCTTACCTGCTGAATCATCAGTAAGTTCAGCCAAAGCCTCTCCAGCAGTCTTATGGATACTCTGCAACAAGCCCCGCAAAGCCTCAACATCCGTCTGAGAAGACTTCATCTTCTCGTCAATAAGGTCCAAAGTTGCCAAAACGCTAGCCTTATCAACAGGCTGCGAGCCGTCAGTCGGCGAAGGTGACGGGTCAGCAGGAGGGGTCTCTGGGGCATCCGGATCCGGTGAGACCTGCTCAGAAGGCAACGCGTCCACCTTCTTCTGCAAGTCCTCAAGAGCCTGAGCAACAGTAGCATAATCGCTCGTTACCTGGCTCAAAGGGCCAGGGTTCAACTCATCAATAAGAGTCTGAGTCTGTGACGCAGACTCAAGAAGAACAGCAGTGAGAACCGCCTGTGAGTTATACACGGCACAGGCTGCAGATACCGAATCCTTACAAGTTTCAGCCGTGGGGTTTTCAGGCCCCAAAATTGAATTCACTGTTTCAAGAACCTGGTCGCGGCAGTCAATATTTGCTTCGCTGTATGCACCAAGCACATTCGAAAGCTGCACCATATTCGAATAAACAGTCGAACCGCCCTCAGGCTGAGCAATACTTATCTGACAAGTTCCAGCATCAAAAACAGGAGCTGGGACATTCTCACCCTCACGCCCCAAGAAACTCTCCAAAGAATCAAGTGTCTGCTGTACCTGAGACAGCAACTCACTCTGAGAACTCTGGGTACTCTCACCCAGATTTGCCTTCAAACTAGCGAGCTTCTCCTGCAAATCTGCCAACTGACCAGTAAGACGATTAGAACTTTGCTGAAGTTCCTGAATCGTCGAAGACTTCAGTCCCTCAGCACTCGAATTGAGGTTGCTACGCACTGAGGACATCGTCGCACCTGCATCTGCAAGTGCCTGGTTTGTTTCAGCAATCAGTTCAACAGTCTGCTGCATCAGCTCCAGTTCAGAGGTCTGGTCAGCACTAAAAGCAGACGACACCGCACCCGTAGCGCTCAGGTCACTACTCAATCCGGGCTGAACAGCTACAGCGAACTGAGGGACCTTAAAGTCCTCCGCAGAAATATTTACTGTAAAAGTTGTACTAGCACTACCATTAGGGCCAGCAAGAATCTTGCCCCACTGGAGGACGGCGTCCCCCTTATCATTGGTACTCACAATACCGTTGGTCTTACCCTGACCAACAGTTGCCTCAGAGAGAACAGCCTGAGGTTTCACACCGGTCAACGTGGTGGAAGCAGCAACAGAGAGAGGCGAACCTATCAGAGCGCTCCTCTTCTTCTGCACCCCGGCCACATCGTAGGTCAGTTCTTGAGGCTGAACGGTCAGGTTCTCCACCGTAATATCAATGCTGACAGGGCCGGTAAAACCTTCCAGCTCACTCAGGTCACTACCCGACTTATCAGCCGTAGTGTAACGAGCCGTCACACGAACAGGCAGTCTGTTCACGGAATCCCTCACACTGTAGTCCACATCTTCGGTAGAGGACGTACCGCGTAAAGCATCAAAAGAGATAATGGTCGAACCGATACTCGACACCTCAGCCGAGTTCGTAAGCTCAACATTCACGTTTTGCAGGATGTTTGAGGCATCCACTGAAGCAGTGTTCTGACTAGAGCAACCGGCGAACAAGAGAGCCGCAATAGCAGTCATCGCTGATAGCCTTTTAAGCCTTAGAGCCGGCATCGGCCGCAATAGTGTTCTGGATTCAGTAGACATGGAGAGCCCATTTCATGAGAGAGAGTGTGTTGTTTAAAGGTATGTCCCATTGTATCGGGTTTTCAATTACACTAAGGGAGGCATAATGTCTTGAGTTGAGGAACACAGGGTATGGCAGAGATAAGCTCCGGCGCACCGCTCGGTGCGTCGTACACCCTGGTAGAACAAGTAGGCAAAGGAGCCTCAGGGCAAGTATGGCGCCTTGACCCCGCCAAAAAGTCTGAACCGCTAGCCGCAAAAATCCTCCACCACCACCTCACCGCAGATACCTCAGTTGTAGAACGCTTCGTCCGTGAACGTTCCGTCCTCCTCAGCCTCAAAAACAAAAATATTGTTGCGGTACACGACCTTGTTGTAGAAGGAGAAACCCTTGCCCTGGTCATGGACTACTGTGCAGGTGGGTCACTACGAGACGTCATACAGAAATCCGGCACACTAGCACCCGCACAAGCCCTAAAGCTCACGGCAACAGTCCTTGAAACACTCGCTTTCGCACACGGCAAGAACGTCATTCACCGCGACATCAAGCCAGATAATATCCTTTTCGCGGTAGAGGAAACCTCACCGCACAGTGAGAACCTGCGCATCACAGACTTCGGTATCGCCTCACTGGTCCAAGAAGGAAAATCGCACACCACCACACTTGCAGGTACACCCCACTACCTGCCACCGGAACTTATTCAAAACGGAGTAACCGGCCCCGCAGGTGATGTCTACTCAACAGGCATTATGCTCTACGAACTCCTTGCAGGGCGTACCCCCTTCGCAGGAGAAGGCACCGACTTCACCGTCGCCTACCGGCATGTCTCCGCCACAGTCCCGCCCCTAGACCTACCTGAACCCATCATGCAGGAACTCATGAGCCTGCTCAGCAAAAACCCCGACCGGCGCCCCCACGCACTAGACTCTGCGGGACGACTACGCGCTTTAGCAGACAGATTTGCGGATCTCCCCCCGCTCACGCTCTCCCCTGAACCCACCCAATTCTCCGAAGTAGAACGCCCCAAAACCGTTATCCGAGGGCTAGCACACGATACTGCCCCTGCTCTCAATGCCGGAGCCGATGAACCCGACGCCCCCAACCTAGGTGAGGCACCGCTCCCCACGGTTATCAGACCCGAAGCCCTCAAACCAACACAACCCGCCTATCAGAGCACCCCCAACGAAACAGAAAACACAGACGAGCAGAAAAAAGCAAAATCAAAAATGCTGTGGCTATCTGTCATCGGTGTCGTACTCCTCATCGCAACAGGGTGGGGAATCTACTGGGCAGTATCATCAAGTAGCCAAAACAAAGAACCTTTCAGCGCGCTCGGCAAACAAGAAAGCCCGCTCCCCTCAGGGCTATCAGTTCGCCGCGAAGCGACCTACACACCCTCCACCTCCACGATTAATCTCAAAGTGGTCTACTCGGCGCAGAAAGCACCGCTCTCCGGCGAAATCCTGGAGGTTCTCCCACCCACAACTGAAGACGCAACCTGCCCCAACGCCACCTGGGACAGAATCGACGGCCAACGCAACCAGCCAACAATCACCGACATGACCGTGAAATGCGGCTGGACCCTCAAAGGTATCGACATCAAACCCAACCAGGAGTACGAGGTTCAAGCAACAGTCCACGCACAAGTAGCTGACCAAAAAGCACTTGAAAGCTGGCTGGACGCGGTCTCTACCCAAACCGAAGAAGCTATCACCTCAGCCGACTACCAAAGCACATCGTATGTAGCCCAACGCCTCCAAAACATAGAGGTTAAGGTTCCCGCACGAACGGTAAGCCAAACAGTCATACCCGTGAAACTTATCCCCGTCTGGCCAAGTGGTGAAGACCTCCTCAACCCTATTTACTCTTCAGAAACCGCCGGTAAACCCACCGGCATGCTCCAAGCCATAGCCGGAGACGACAGCCCTATCCGCTTCTCAGACGGCTGCTCCGGCCATATCGCTGTGGATGAGAGTGGCCTCAAAGTCACTGCACTTTCAGTAGCTGAACGATGCACGGTACTGGCACGCGTGGGCAACTTTACCGACCTGCAAAGCGACAACTTCACTATCACCACCCGAGACTAAACACTCCCAACCCAGCAAGTTCTACAGGGTAAGGATTATTATCCGCCGTGGTGAGCGATTAGCCCGAGCTAACTGGCTTTTACCAGCCCAGGCACACAAAAAGGTTCGGCCCCCGTCCGTAGTGGACAGGGGCCGAACCTTTTATCAGTTAGCGCAATGCTTAGCTGAGAACAGTGATGTTCGCGGCCTGCATGCCGCGATCGCTCTGCTCGGGATCGTAAGCAACTGAGTCGCCTTCTTCGAGTGAGCGGTAGCCGTTTGAGTTAATCGCTGAGAAGTGAGCGAAAAGATCTGCTGAGCCGTCGTCGGGCTGGATGAATCCGTAGCCTTTTTCAGCGTTAAACCATTTTACAGTGCCAGTAGCCATGTGTTTTATTCCTTCTGGAAAATGCGTCCAAACCTCGAACGCTTAAGGTGTGCCCTCTCTTTTCCCAAGGAGATGAAACGCAAAACTAAAAAAACTAAAAGTCTAAATACTTACTACACCAACCGGTGGGCACGTCTCTGGCTCTACAGCACCCCGGCAGCTTTGCATTGTGTGTCGCAAGTCTCTTTTGGTGCGGCATGCTCGCCCTGGCCACCACCCCACGCAACACCGTCGTCTGCGCGGCTTCCTTCGAACTTCGCGGGTTCCTCGCGCATCTGGAAGGAAACCGCGCATCTCGATGGGCGAAAGGTGCAGACGTGATGTCACAGTAGGTCATAAACGTTACGAAACGTCACAGCTTGGCACGAGCAAGACCGTCACCCTACCCTAAAAAAGATACATCCATCACGAGCGATACGAGAGACCTGGCTCCACGACGATCGCAGCAACCACGCCAAGAACAAGAACCCGTATACATCAGCCGCCTATGTCAAGAGGCAAAAGGCACTTGACTGGGGCAAGGCACAGAGCCGCCCCATTCGACTGTTCATAGAAGGGTTACAGCTTCGAGTTCCGGCGACGGTGCTACAGCCAGCTACCGATGGGAGATACCCTTGGGCGCACCTGCCAATTTTGTCTACACCGACCCCTTCAATCTCACGCCCAACCCGGCGCTCATCTCAGATGAGGCCCGAATCCAGTTCTGGGCTGACCAGGCTAAAGCCCGCCTGACCTGGGGCGAGATGTTTGACGAAGCCAACCCCCACACCTTCACCAAGCCGCAGAGCCTGGGCCTCGATGATGAGGGTATCGAACAGTTCACCGTGCCCGAGATTAAGTGGTTCGAGGGCGGCAAGCTCAACGTTGCCTACAACTGCGTAGACCGCCACGTCGAAGCGGGTAAGGGCGATAAGGTGGCCCTCTACTTCGAGGGTGAACCCGGTGACCGCGAGGCCATTACCTATGCCGAGCTGCAGCGCCGGATCGCTAAGGCAGCGCACGGCCTGGAGAAGCTGGGCGTTGGCAAGGGTGACCGTGTGGTGATTTACCTGCCGGTGATTCCCGAAACCATCATCTTCACGCTTGCCTGCGCCCGTATTGGCGCTATTCACTCCCTGGTTTTCGGCGGTTTCTCGGCTGAGGCCCTGAAGTTCCGTGTGGAAGATACCGGCGCTAAGGTGCTCATTACCACCGACGGGCAGAACCGCCGCGGCACCGTGGTTCCGGTCAAGGCCACCGCCGACGAAGCCTGCTCGGGTGAAAACAATATCGAGCACGTTATTGTGGTTGACCGCACCGCTGGCACCCCCGAAGCCCACGCCGCTGTGCCCTGGACCGAGGGCCGCGACGTCTGGTACCACGACCTGGTCGATAACCTACCCGACACCCACGATTACCAGCTCTTTGACGCTGAAACCCCGCTCTTTATCATCTACACCTCCGGCACCACCGGTAAGCCCAAGGGCTTGGTGCACACGTCCGCGGGCTACCTGACCCAGGTTGCCTACACCCATGCCCTGCTCTTTGACCTGCTCCCCGAGATTGAGGATGAGCAGGGCCAGCGCCGCGTGGACGAGCTATCAACCGTCAACGACCCCGCCAAGGTCGAGAACACCGTTCACTGGTGCACCGCCGACCTGGCCTGGGTCACCGCCCACACCTACGAAATCTACGGGCCGCTGCTCAACGGCGTCACCGAAGTGATCTACGAGGGCACCCCCAACACCCCCACCTTCGAGCGCCATTTTGAGGTGCTTGAACGCTACGGGGTGACCAACTACTACACCGCCCCCACTCTGATTCGTTCCCTCATGGGTGCCTTCCCCGACGGCCCGCCCGCCGGTAAGTACAACCTCTCATCGGTACGCCTGCTGGGGTCGGTAGGCGAGTCCATCAACCCCGAGGCCTGGCGGTGGCTACGGACGCACGTGGGCGGGGGCACCGCATCCTTCATCGACACCTGGTGGCAGTCCGAGACGGGCTCGACCGTCTGCTCGCCGCGTCCGCACGACCCCCAGTTCGCGCCCGCTGGCACCTTCGCGGACGACGCCCCCCACACCGCGTCCAAACCCGGCTGTGCGACGCGGGCGGTTCCGGGTATCTCAACCCGCGTGGTTGATGAGCACGGGGCCGAGGTGGAGCCCGGCGTCCAGGGTTTCATTGTGGTCGATAAGATTGGCCCGTCTATGGCTCGCACGGTCTGGGGCAACCCCCAGCGCTACCTGGATTCCTACTGGCGCCACTACGGCGAGCGCGGCTGGTTCCTGGCCGGTGACGGCGCCAAGGTCGATGACGAGGGCGATGTCTATATTTTGGGCCGTATCGACGATGTTATTAACATTTCGGGTCACCGCCTCTCTACCATTGAGATTGAGTCTGCCCTGGTCACCCATGAGGCTGTGGTGGAGGCCGGGGTTTGCCCGGTGGAGGACGAGCTGACCGGCCATCAGGCAGTTGCCTATGTGACCCTGTCTGAGGCCGGCCGCGCCTTGAGCGCCGAGGAGTTGAAGGTGGCGCTGACCGAGCATATCCGCCACGAGATTGGGCCGATTGCCAAGCCTAAGGACGTCATTGCGGTGGCTGATATTCCTAAGACCCGGTCGGGCAAGATTACCCGCCGCCTACTCGGGGAGCTCTACCAGGGCCGGGCCCTGGGTGATACCTCCTCCCTGCAGAACGAAGAGGCTCTCGAAGCTATCGCCCAGGTGCTGGCAACCCGCTAGCAGGTCTTGCCCAGCCAACAGGCGCATGTTCTTCTGGTAGGTACCATCTAAATCAGAAAAACCCACAAACTAGATGGGTTTTTCTGAGTAGGATGGTACCTTTCTGCCTGGTGGGTACGATAGAGGCATGACAGCCCACCACCCCGTTTTCGTTTACGGCACCCTGCGCCCCGGCATGAGCAATAATCGCTGGTTCCGCGGGGCTGATTCTAACCGCACCGATGCGACTATAACCGGCTACGAGCTGGTCACGAACGGCTCCTACCCTTACCTGCTCCCGGCGTCCGCACCGGTCGGCAGCGACGCCACCGGGCAAGCCGCCCCGGTAGTGCGAGGCACCCTGGTTTTCGTAGACCCCGCCGCCTGGGAGGCCGTTGCTGCGTCCCTCGATGAGCTTGAGGGAACCGACCCCGCGCGTCCTGTGCACGATAACAACCTCTACAACCGGGTGCTGGCCGAGGTAGTGACGGACGCCGGTGAGCCGGTTACCGCCTGGGTCTACATTCCGCCGGTGAGCAAGCAGGCGCAGCTGCGCGAGCGCTACCCCCTGGTGCCCGGCGGCGAGTGGACCGAGTAAATGCCCCCTTTTTGATTTTGAGCCAGAGACCTGGTTCCGTGTGATTGATGTTGCCGCTATTGTCACCAACGGTCTGTTGGGTGGGGCGGTTGCCCGCGCCCACCGTTTCGATACAGCCGTAGCCCTCGACGGGCTTGAAAATCACCCCGTCCTTTTTCTCTTCACCCTAGTGATTATCTCGGGGTGAAGAGAGAAAGGACGGGGTGAAGTCGGCTCCGCGGAACGCAGGCCGCCCCTAGCGCCCCAACTCCTTAGATGCGGTAGTCCGTCATCTCGAAAATCTGCAGGAAGCGCTGGATGCGTTCGTTGTCGGAGTCGAAGAAGGCTTCGGGTGCGCCGTTGTAGAGCACGCTGCCGCCATCGAGGAAGATGATGCGGTCGGCAACCCGGCGGGCGAAGGCCATATTGTGGGTAACAACCACCAGGGAGCGCTTTTCGCGGGCCAGGTCAATGAGCACACGAATAACCTCGGCTTCAAGCTCGGGGTCAAGAGCAGAGGTAGGCTCGTCAAAGAGCAGGTAATCGGGGGCAACAGCCAGGGCGCGGGCGATAGCAACGCGCTGCTGCTGGCCACCCGAAAGGTTATCGGGGTAGGAGTCTGCCTTATGCCCCAACCCCACCTTCTCGAGCAGGTCGCGCGCAAGCTGGGCGGCGGCGTCCTTACCCATCTTGCCGTTGAGCACCGGGGCCAGGGCCACGTTCTGCTCAGCGGTGTAGTGGGGGAAGAGGTTGAAGTTCTGGAAGACCATGGCCGAGTGCTTGCGGATGGTGCGGACCTGCTCGTCGCTCAGGCCGGCGGCAAAGTCCACCGAGTCGCCCTCGATGGTCAGGACGCCGGACTCGGGGGTTTCGAGCAGGTTCAGGCAGCGTAGCAGGGTGGACTTACCCGAGCCGGAAGGGCCGAGAATGACCGTGGTTTCGCCGTTGTCGAGGTCGAGGGAGATGTCGCGCAGAATGGTGTTCTCGCCGAAGCTTTTGGTGAGGTTCTTCAGGCTAAGCATTGACTGTCCTTATGTAACGGCTGGTGTGCTTCTCTAGGGCGCGCTGGGCGATGGAGAGAAGGGTGAAGATGACCAGGTAGATGGCGGCTACTTCAAGGTACATGGCCAGGGGTTCGAAGGTGCGGGCGGCGACCTGTTTGCCGGACTGGAAGAGGTCGACCATGGAGATCACCGAGACTAGGGAGGTGCCCTTGACCAGGTCGATCAGGTCGTTGCCCAGCGGGGGTAGGGCGATGCGGGTGGCCTGCGGGATGACGACGTGGCGCAGGGTCTGCATCTTAGTGAAGTTGAGGGTGCGGGCGGCTTCGAACTGGCCGCGCGGTATTGAGGCGTAGGCTGAGCGGAAGGTTTCGGCCACGTAGGCGCCGGTGTTGAGGCTCAGCGCGATGATGGCGGCGGGCCAGGTATCGAGGGTGATGCCGACGCGGGGTAGCCCGTAGAACACCAGGAAGAGCTGCACTAGAAGCGGGGTGCCGCGGAAGAACCACACGAAGGCTGTGGCTAGCCAGTTGAGCGGGTTGTAGCGGCTGAGGTTGCGGGCGGCGGTGGCCAGCAGACCCAGGAGTAGCGCAAGGACGAAAGAGATGAGGGTCAGCGGGATGGTCACCTGCACGGTGGCCAGCAGCAGGGAGGGCAGGGATTGTGCCCAGAGTTCTAGGTAGCGGTCCATAGTGTTCTACGGGTTACTTTCGGTTCGGACGCCGGAGTTCGGCTTGCCGGGGCCGGGTTAGGCCTTGGGGCTGAGGTCGATGCCAACGTACTTTTCGTAGATGGCCTTGAAGTCACCGTTCTCCAGGTGCTTGGCGATGGAGTCGTTGATGGCGGTCTGCAGGGTGGTTGCGCCCTTGGGCATCAGGATTGCTGCTTCTGAGGCGTTGCCGAGCACGCCGTCGAGCAGGCGGATGGGGGCGTCGGGGTGCTGTTCCTGGTAGTAGGCGAAGGTGACGGCGTCGTTACCGCAGGCGTCCACGCGGCCGGTGAGTACCTGTTCGATGGCTTCGTCGAAGCCGGTTACGATGGTCATCTTAGCGCCGGCTTCTTCGAGCAGGGTGCGGAAGTTGGAGGTCTCTGATGAGGCTGCGGTGGCACCGTTGAGGTCGGCGATGGTCTGCAGTTCTGAGTCCTGCAGGACGGCGACTTTGCCTTCTGAGGTGACGTAGGGGTTGGAGAAGTCGTACTTCTGCTTGCGCTCTTCGGTGGGTGAGACGTTGTTGATGACGATGTCGTAGCGGTCAGCGTCGACACCGGCGATCAGGGAGTCCCAGGGGGTTTCGGTGTATTCGGCGGTCACACCCAGGTCGGCGGCGATGAGGTCGCCGATTTCCTTTTCCATGCCGACGAGTTCGCCGGCTTCGTTGTGGTAGTTCCAGGGGGCGAAGGTGCCTTCGAAGCCGATGCGGATTTTGCCGGCGTCCTTGATGGCCTGCAGTTTATCTGCTGAAGAGGAGGTGGCGGATGAGGATGAACCGCAGGCGGCCAGGGCCAGGGCGAGGGCGGACGCGCCGGTGAGGGCGAGGGCGGAACGACGGTTGATTGCTGTCATGGTACCTGTCTTTCGGTGGTGGCACTTTGGGTAACTGCGCAAGCTTATAACAGGTGAAGCCCCCACAAAGAATTATTGTTACGCGAGTGTTACGAAAGTTATTTAGGGGAGGTTGAAGGTGACATGAAACACCGCAAAGATACTCCCTTAAGGGTGAACATACTCAAAGCCATAGGATGAGCCGAAACAACGTATCAGCTCAGTAAGGAATTACCATGAAAAAAAGAGGCCTTATCGCACTCACAGCTACCTTCCTCCTTACTGCCTGCACCCCTCCCCCAGCTTTAGACGGATGGCCTGAAGCAAAGCTTGCCGGGAATAACTTAGAGGACGTTGAATACGCGCTCTACCTCAGCCCCCAAGTGGTTGGTTCGACCCCCGTTAACCGTAGCTATCTTGCTCTCATTAAAGCTGATGGATCCTATGAAACCATAAGGATGGACGGGCTAGATAACGGTGGCGTTTTCTGGACAGAAGAAGGAATCCACTTTGCTGATAAATCCGCAGACTATCTGCTGACCGATGAAAAACTCGAAAAATGGTCTCTTGAAAAATCTGACTTGATGTACGGCTACAATCTTCATCCCGACGGCTCTACCGTAGGTCTCTACAGCTTTGGTTTCCAAGAAAATCAGGGGTATACAACTCAGGTTATTCAACGAAAGGGCGATGATGTTATCTCCTTTCCAACCGAGGGTTCATACTATGATTCAGGAATTTGCCCAGATGGAACAATCGTAGGGATTTCTCCGACCACCGGACATTACAAAAATGACGGAGTTGAAGAAAAAATTCTTGTCACAATTGATGAGAAGGAAGAAAAAGAAAAACTAGTTCTTAATTTTCCTAACTACCATACCCCTGCAAACGACTTGCACTGCCGGGACGGAAAAGTATTTGCCCTGGGCACACTGCCTGAAGAGAACGAATACGGTAGCTACCAGTACGGCGATGTGCTCACCTTCGACCTTGAAACAAGAGAGTTCTCAGCGGTCCCTGTGACGGATGAAGAAGGAGCCCCCCTACCTCTTACCCATGAAGACGGCACTGGAGTAGCACACGCTCAAGCCATAGATAATGAAGCTATCAAAGATGGCAAACTGTCCTGGTACCTGGGGAATACCATCTATGAGACTGATGTCGCCACCGGTGTGACCAAAGAGCTCTTCGACATCTCCGCAACTAAAAAAGGACTGTCCAACTCACAGGTCGTTTTCAGGGAAAGCGATATCGTCGTTTTCTCTTACAACCAAGACGAAGAAATCCAGATGATTCGTTACAACCGCTCAACTGGGCAAGAACTTGACCGCGTTCAAGTCGATGGTCTAGCTGAGAAAACCTCAATCGAGATGATACCCCGAGGGTTCGCCGCTAAACCGCTAAGCTGACCCCTTACACAGAAGGGTGGGCTTCTATCTTAGAAGCCCACCCTTCGGATCTTTACCCTGCGCTAGGCAGCATCCAGGGCAGAGGTCATATCCTCCAGCAGGTCATCGATGTCTTCAATGCCGACGGCCACGCGCACCAGGCGGGACTGTCAGAAAAACGGTGTAAACCCTCCCAACCCCAACAGGAGAAAATAAC
>DHKFJ23503__coassemble_732_pt1 | contig 22544 bp, 24 predicted proteins | sample DHKFJ23503__metabat2_high_PE_042 | metagenome-assembled genome bin DHKFJ23503
GGATTCTTCATACGGGGTTTAGGCGGCCGTTGGGGTTGTATGGGCGGGTGTTTTCTTCTGGTGCGGGGGGTTGGTGTTTTTGGCTGCGGGTGGGACTTTTGAATAAGCCTCTATAGAAGCACCCCCTATGAATTAAGCCTCATTGACAGCGCAAGTTTATTCCACAGTGTTTAAGAAGCAGGCGTCTCGTGCTCGCACGAACCAAGCATGAGACGCCTGCGAGCAGTTAGCGGATCCGGCGACAGCTGAGCCAGCGAAAACACCTGCTGCCCAGTGCTTGTTGTGTGGGCCTATTTGCCCACATCAGACACAAGACCTGTGGATAACTGGCCGTCTTCGGCGTAATGTGCCGTTAAAAACCAGGCAAGCAAGCCGAAACTCTTGCCATGGCACAAACCCAGCACTATAAACACACATAAGACCTAGTCACAAAGACGTCACAAGGAGACCCTTATGAAACACGCACCCACCCGCAATCTTGCCCTAACAGCTATCGCCCTACTAGCTCTTACAGGCTGTGGTGCACAGGCCACAGGCTCGGTTCCCGAACCAAATCCAAGCACCACGACCTCCGCAGTAACATCAAGCACAGCGAGCGCCGCTGAGGAAACCGCCAAGGCAGAAGAGACCAATTATTCAGGCGGCTCGAAAGCACCTGAAGGTGAGTACCGTGCTGCTGATGAGCACGGCCCTGCCCAGAACGTGCCCAAACCGGTTGCTCCAGAAGGCATGAACATTGAAAGCACCGAGGCCATGCTTCTATTCATCAACTACTGGAATGATATGCGAAACTACGCCATCCAAACTGGAAACACAGCAGATGTTCGGAAACTAGTGAATAGTTCTTGGGAGTCAGAAAAAAATTTCTACGATTCGCTAGACGAAATTTATAAATCCGGAGGATGGGTAGTTGGTGGAACACGAGAAGTTCTTACCAACAGCGACCTTGTGATTTCACATGGCGAGGGACATTACTCCATCGGTAGCAACTTCGATGTCAAGGACTCAGTACTTTGGTATCAGGGGGAAGCAACCTACAAAGATAGCTCAGATTTTATTTATAACGGTATCGAGGTAAGGCTTTCTTTCGATTCATCCAACAGTCGATGGACTATCGATTCGGCGGAGGTTGTAAGTTAAATGAAATCTACAAAGAGTTATATAACTTGTGCAGCCGCACTTACCTTATTAATCAACCCCGTAGCATCTGCAAATAATAGCGGTAGCACAACCGAAGACGGATTTGCAGTTGACTCCGTCAAAAGCCACTTCTTCGATAATATAGAAGGCGCTGATAACGCTCCAAAAACTAACCCACCTGAAAATCACGGCAACGATGTAGCTGCGGCCGTCCGCCTTATCTACTTCGACAAGCCCACCAACCCCAACCGCGCTGCCCTACAGGTAGGAGCCACACCCACCCCAGGCACCTACTGCCTCGCAACCAACGGCAACGTAGGCGTCCTCTCCCTCGTCCCACCCGACTGGGCCGACGGCTCCGACACCCCCTACAACACACCCCAAGGCACCATCGGCTGCGTCCCCCTCACCCCAGCCGAGCTCGAAGCTGCCGGCCTAGAACTCACCGAAGAAAACGGGCAAACCGTACTGCGCACCGTCCGCGTCACGCTCACCACCCACGACTTCGACACCTTCCCCATCGCAGCCGCCACACCCCACCAAGAACGCGCACCCCACACCCTCAAAAACTACAACACCAACTTCTGGGCCGACCCTAACCCCCAAGAATTCACGCGCACCATCAACGGCCAAAACGTCGTACTTCGTGCGACCCCAGTCTCCTACACCTTCGACTACGGTGACGGCAGCGTGCTCGGCCCCATCCCCTACCCCGGCTACCAGCTCGGCGCGGACGTCTGGGACCAGCCCACCGACACCTCCCACCGCTACACCGACCCCGGCGACTACTATTTTGCCCTGACCACCACCTACCGCGGTGAATACTCGGTAGAGGGCGGGCCCTGGCAGGTCATCGACGGGACCGTCAGTCGCACCAGCGACCCGCAGCTCGTGCGGGTTTGGCGTACCAAGGTTGGGTTAGTTGCTGACGACTGCGCCGCGGGTGCGGACGCCTGGGGCTGCGAAAGCTAAAACCGGTACAGGCTACTGGTAGAGCTTGCCGCCCGATTCCTCCAGGTAACAGGTGGGGCAGAGCGACTCGTAGCCCACATGCACGCCGTCAATGGCCACCTGGTCACCGGCAAAAACAAACTTTCCATCAACGGTACGGCCGTTAAAGAGTGCCTTCCGTCCGCACCGGCAAATAGTCTTCAGTTCCTCAAGCGTATGGGCGATCTCCAGCAGGCGGGCAGAGCCGGGGAAGGCCCGCGTCCTAAAATCCGTACGAATGCCGTAACACATCACCGGCACGTTCTCTACCACCGCAATCCGCATCAGGTCATCCACCTGCTCAGCAGTCAGAAACTGGGCCTCATCCACCAGCAGGCAAGAGACCGGCAGATGCCAGTGCATGCGGTCATCATCTGCGTTAGGCTCAGCAGCAGCGTGGAAAAGCTCGCGCACCGAGTCGTCCGCCCCCACCAAGAAATCAGCCTGGCGGGTCACGCCTAGACGGGACACAATCTCAGTATCACCCTTGGTATCAACCTGGGGCTTAGCCAGTAGCACGCGCTGGCCCCGCTCCTCATAATTATGGGCAGCCTGCAGCAGCGCAGTTGACTTACCCGAATTCATGGCACCAAAACGGAAATAGAGCTTAGCCACGCGGCCACACCTTTCAACCCAGAACGCGTACAAGAGAACAAAACCAAACCACACCATTCTAGCCCGGCGTGCTCTCTCCCCTCCTCCCCCCTCCCCCGCTCACAGGCGTCCGCGTCCTGACCAGACGACTTTGTACCACGCAGTGTTCAGAAATCGGCCTCAAAATGGGCAGGGGCTGGTACAAACCGGAGTCAAAAGCAGCTAGACACACGAAAAAGGGAGGGCCCCGGAAAACCCCGGTGCCCTCCCCTTTCTACACGAGACCTACTTGCCTGAGACCTCGAGGCCTGAGACGTCCACGTCCTTGAGCGGGATAGTCTTTGAACCGGTCACCAGCTTGTGCACCAGCCACACACCAATAATGACGGGCAGGCCGATGTAGGCCGAGACAACCTCGAACCAGTGGCCAGCGAAGATAGCGTTGTAGTTCTGGCCAGCAATCACCAGCAGGCACATGAGCAGCGCAACGATGGGGCCAATGGGGAAGAGAGGGGCCTTGTAGGGCAGGTCGTTCACATCGTTACCCTGGGCAACGTAGGCGCGGCGGAAGCGGTAGTGGCAGATCGCCACGCCCACCCAGGTGATGAAGCCCGACAGGCCGGAGATATTAATCAGCCAGGTGTAGGCAGAGCCCTCACCCACCACGGCAGAAACGAAGCCGAAGAGGCCAATAGCGGCGGTCATGAGCAGGGCAGGCATGGGGATGCCGCGGGAGTTCACACGGGCAAAAATCTTGGGAGCGCGGCCCTCCAGAGCCAGGGCGTAAAGCATCCGGGATGAAACGTAGAGGCCCGAGTTACCGGCCGAGAGAATCGCGGTCAGAATGACGGCGTTCATCACCGAAGCGGCAAAAGCAACACCCAGGTTCTCAAAGACCATGGTGAAGGGCGAGTAGGCGATGTCGGTGGCGTCCGCCCGCAGCAGGTTGGGGCTGGTGTAGGGAATCAGGGTAGCGATGATAGCGATAGCACCGATGTAGAAGAGCATAATGCGCCAGAAAACGCTCTTGAGGGCGCGGGGCACGTCGCGGCGGGGGTTCTCAGATTCACCAGCGGCAACACCGATCATCTCGGTGCCCTGGAAGGAGAAACCGGCGACCATGAAGATAGCCAGGATAGAGAGGAAGCCACCCTTGAAGGGCGCTTCGCCGTCGGTCCAGTGAGCGAAACCGTTGTCGTGGTTGCCCAGGATGCCGAAAATCATGGCGACGCCGGCGATCAGGAAGACGATAACGGTGACCACCTTGATGGTAGCCAGCCAGAACTCTGATTCACCGTAGGAGCGGGCCGAAAGCACGTTGATACCCAGAATGATGGCCAGGAAGAGGCCTGCCCAGACCCAGCCGGGAACGTCCGGGAGCCAGTAGGACATAATCACACCGGCTGCGACCAGTTCGGCAGCTACGGTAATGGCCCAGTTGAACCAGTAGTTCCAGCCCATGGCAAAGCCGAAGGAGTCTGAGACGTAGCGGGAGGCGAAGGTCTGGAAGGAGCCTGCAACGGGCAGGTTAGCTGCCATTTCGCCCAGGGACTGCATGAGGAGCAGCACCATGATACCGATGAGGGCGTAGGCCAGCAGGGCACCGCCGGGGCCAGCTTCGGCGATGGTGGAGCCGGAGGCAACGAACAGGCCGGTGCCGATGGCGCCGCCGATGGCGATCATGGAGAGGTGGCGGCTGGCGAGGCCGCGCTTGAGCTCTTCTTTGGTCTGCCCGGTGGGTGCAGACTGCGCTTCAGTAGACATAGTGTGCTGCTACTTTCGGTGGTAATGAGCCCCCAACAGTTTTGCTTAGGGGGCATAAGGCAAATTTCAGATTACCACCGCGAGCGCCCCGCACCCCCGGGTAGGCAGCGTGATTTAGCTCTGCTTATCTTCGTTGATGAAGGTGACGGACGCGCCGTGTTCGACGGTTCGGGAGACGGTGCAGTCTTTTTCGGCGGAGAGTTTAATCAGGCGGTCGACCATGGAGCGAGCTTTTTCGCCTTCTTCCGTGGCGGGGAAGCGCACGTTGAAGCTGACTTCGATGTCGTCGAGGCTGACGGCCTTGTTCTCGTCAACCTTGCGCAGGCCGGAGGAGTGCACGGTGAAGGTTTCGGGTTCTGATTTGCGGCCGGTGACTACATCGACGTCGATGGCGGAGCAGCCAGCGATAGCGGCTAGGAGCAGTTCGACGGGGGTGAGCAGACCTTCCCCCTGGCCGAAGTCGAGGGTGTCGCCTTTGGCGTTGGTGGCACGGTAGTGGCGGGAGGCGACCCGCTCAACGGTCACGGCGCGGTAGTTGGGGTCTTCGGGGCGGGTGGTCTTCTCGGTCATGATTCTTCTTTCTACGGTGGGGGGCGGACGCCGGTACCCGGGTAACGGCGCCAGCACAGGTTTTATTTCCGGTAGGGCTCGGCCTCGGGCATCGTGGCCCGGGGCCTTAGCCCGGAGAGCTAATTTTAGGGGGCCTTGAGCAGCTTCATAGTGATACGGGAGTCGATTCGCAGAATGTGCTCGTGGTTGGCGGCTATTTCTGAGTACCAGCGCTCATAGGCTGCAGAGTCTTTGACCCGCACCTTGATGTAGTAGTCGGGAAGGCCGAACATACGGCGGAACTCAATCACCTGGGGGCTGGCGAGAATCATGGATTCGAAGGCGTCAACGCTGGCAATGTCGTTGCGGGAGAGATCGGCGAAGACCAGCACCTCGAAACCCTCGTCCATTGCTTCGTAGTTGATGCGGGCGGTGTAGCCAGCAATGATTCCGGCTTCTTCAAGACGGCGGACGCGGCGCAGGCAGGGGGCGGGTGTGAGCCCCACCCGGGAGGCGAGCTCCTGGTTACTCAGGCGACCGTCTCGCGTTAGCTCATCGATTATTGCTCTATCTAGTGCATCCATAGCTTTAATATTGCTCGAAGAGGTGAGTCCAAGCAAGATTTAGCAAGCACCTTGCGTCTCTTTTTACCTAAACTTATGGCTATGCACCACACCAGCCCAGATACAGGTCAGCTCTCAGCGCCTTCTACCCCTACCAACCTGCCGGGCCCCGCTAGCGGGGCGACGGCGTCCGCCCCTATTGCAGGAGAACACATCAGCCAGCTGCCCGGCGAGAGCGGCTTCAAAGAAGGCCTGCGCGTCGCCGGTGTTCTCTGCGTCGGCTTTGTAGTCATGGGCATGGGCCTGGGCGTGCTGGTCGCTTCGGTGGGCCTGCCCTGGTGGGTTGCCCCGGCTCTCTCAGCTATTGTCTTTGCCGGGTCGGTGGAGTTCCTGCTGGTGGGCATGATTGCCGCCGCTGCGCCACTGAGCCTGATTGCTTCTACGACCCTGCTGATGAACGCCCGGCACCTGGTTTACGGCATCTCCTATCCCCTGCAGAACGTCAAGGGGAACCTAGCTAAGACCCTGGCTGTGTATATGCTCTGCGACGAGGCATACGCCCTGAATACCGCCCCGGGGTGGCAGAATTTTCGTAGCTCCCGCATCATGACGGTTTCTGTGGTGCTCTGGCTCTCCTGGTGGGGTGGTTCCACTCTGGGCGTGATTCTAGGAGCCACCTTCCTCTCCCATTTAGAGGGCGTTGACTTCGTGATGACCGGTATGTTCCTGGTGCTCTCTATCGACGCCTACCGGGCGGTCAAGGACCGGATCACAGCGTCCTTTGCGGTCACCGCCTCGCTGACGGCCATCGTCCTCGCCCCGCATTCTATGCTGCTGGTGTCCCTGCTGACCCTGGTGGTCCTGCTCATGATCCGTCACCTTGCCGCCCAGCGCGCCACCACCCCCGCCAAGGAGGCTCCCCGTGCCTAGCACCGGTTACATTCTTTCAGCTATTTTCCTGGCCGCCGGCATCACCTTCGCCCTGCGACTGATTCCCTTCGGTGTGAAGTCTCTGGTCAAGGGCTCAGCTCTGGTTGCTAACCTGGCTGCCTGGCTGCCTATGGGCGCTATCATCTGTCTGGGCTTCTACGTGATGGCAGAAATCGACTACTCTTCCCGCGAGACGGCCCTGCCTTACCTCGCCGGAGCGGTAGTAACTGTTGCTACCCACCTGTGGAGGAAGAATCTGGCACTCTCCCTCATCGTGGGTACAGCAACCTGCGTGGTGCTTGCTAACTGGGTGTTCTAGAGACAAGAGGTAACTGTGCCCAGCCCCTGCACACAGCGGTGGGTATATCCCTGAAAGCCTGCTCAGCAGGCGGCAGGGATATACCCACCGCGTAAGTGATGTTGGTTTTAGAGAGCTGCGAGCGCTGCGTCGTAGTCGGGCTCGGTGGTGATTTCGTCGACGAGCTGGGTGTAGACGATTTCACCGGCGGCGTTGACAACGACAACGGAGCGGGCTAGCAGGCCGGCCAGGGGGCCGTCGGTCATGGTCACGCCGTAGTCTTCGCCGAAGGAGTCGCGGAAGGCTGATGCTGAGACAACGTTTTCGATGCCTTCAGCGCCGCAGAAGCGGCCCAGAGCGAAGGGGAGGTCCTTAGAGATGCACACGACGGTGGTGTTCTCGAGCTTGGATGCTTCTTCGTTGAATTTGCGGACGGAGGTGGCGCAGACGCCGGTGTCGATGGAGGGGAAGATGTTGAGGACCAGGTTCTTACCCTCGAATGAGTCTGAGCTGACTGCGTCGAGGTCGGTGCCCACCAGGGTGAATGCGGGTGCTGTGGAACCTACGGCGGGCAGGTCGCCTACGGTCTGTACGTCATTGCCTTCAAGATGTGTAGTAGCCATAGTTGTATTGTGGCGCAGGCAACCGGGGTGGCGCAAGGTGTTGCGCTGTGCGGGGAACCGTAGGTCTTAGCCGGGGTGGGCGGTTCGATAGACTGGTGTGCAGCTTATTTTCGCACTTAGGGAGATTTCGTGTCTACTGCTCACGCCGCTGATTCCCATCAGACTATTCGTATTACGGGTGCCCGCAATAATAATCTCAAGAATGTGTCGGTTGAGATCCCTAAGCGCCGTCTGACGGTGTTTACCGGTGTTTCGGGGTCGGGTAAGTCATCCTTGGCTTTTGGGGTGGTGGCCGCTGAGTCCCAGCGTCTTATTAACGAAACCTATTCTGCTTTTGTGCAGGGCTTTATGCCGCATCAGGATCGGCCCGATGTTGATGCAATTGAGGGTCTGACCAGCGCGATTATCGTCGATCAGGAACGTCTGGGGGCTAATCCCCGCTCAACGGTGGGTACCGCAACCGATGCCCTGCCTATGCTCCGCATGCTCTTTGCCCGCATGGGCACCCCGAATCTGGGCTCCCCTACCGCTTTTTCCTTCAACCAGGCGACGGTTCAGGCAACCGGTGCCCGTAAGGTGGGCGACGGTAAGGCCGAGCACGTGACTTTCTCCCGCGCGGGCGGTATGTGCAACCGCTGCGAGGGGCTGGGTCGTACCAGCCAGATTGACCTGGCTGAGCTTTTTGACGAGAACCTGACCATGGAGGACGAGGGCTTCTTCAAGGTTCCCGGTTTTTCCACCAGTGGCTGGTCTGCCCGCCTTTACAAGGAGTCGGGGCTCTTCCCCACCGATGTTCCGGTCAAGGACTTCACCGAGCAGCAGCGCGCCGATTTCCTGTATAAAGAGCCCACCAAGATGAAAATTGCGGGCATCAATATGACCTATGAGGGTCTGGTGCCCCGCATCGAGAAGTCTATGCTCTCCAAGGATAAGGAGGGCATGCAGGCCCATATTCGCGCCTTTGTTGACCGGGCGGTCACTTTTGTCCCCTGCCCTGACTGCGGCGGTACCCGCCTGTCGCAGGCTGCCCTGGCGTCCAAGGTCAACGGGGTTAACATTGCTGAGCTCTGCGACATGCAGGTGACCGACCTGCTCGCCTGGGTACGTGAGCAAGACATCCCCGAGGTCGCTCCCCTACTCGCTGCACTGGAACACCTGCTCGACTCTATGGTCGCCATCGGCCTGGGCTACATTGCCCTCTCTCGCTCTGCTTCCTCCCTCTCAGGCGGTGAGGCCCAGCGCGCCAAGATGGTGCGTCACCTGGGTTCCCCCCTCACCGACGTCACCTACGTCTTTGACGAGCCCACCGCGGGCCTGCACCCCCACGACGTCACCAAGATGAACGAGCTTCTGCTGCGCCTGCGCGACCGCGGCAACACTGTGCTGGTGGTAGAGCATAAGCCCGAGACCATCGCCATCGCCGACCACATTATCGACATGGGCCCGGCCGCCGGTTCCGCCGGTGGCACCGTGGTCTATGCCGGGGCTTTCGAGGGGCTGCAGCAGGCAGACACCGTCACTTCCCGCCACTTCTACGACCGGCAGGGGCTTAAGGACGCCGTCCGCCCGGCTACTGGGGCCCTGCAGGTTGCTCACGCAACCCGCAACAACCTCAAAAATGTCTCGGTGTCCGTACCCACCGGCGTCCTGACCACCGTCACCGGCGTTGCCGGGTCCGGTAAGTCCTCCCTGATCACCGAGCTCCTGGAGCAGCACGCAGACAGCGAAGAGCGAATTATCTACATCGACCAGGCCCCCATCAAGGGCTCGCGCCGTTCCAACCCGGCCACCTACACCGGCCTGCTCGACCCCATCCGCAAGGCCTTCGCCAAGGCCAACGGGGTCAAACCCGCCCTCTTCTCAGCCAACTCTGAGGGTGCCTGCCCCGAGTGTAAGGGCACCGGCGTGATTGAAACCCAGCTGGGCTTCATGGAAAAATCCACCGCCGTCTGCGAGGCCTGCGAAGGCAAACGCTTCTCCCCCGGCGTGCTCGAATACCGCCTGGGTGACAAGAACATCGGCGACGTTCTGGCTCTCTCCGCTGCCGATGCCCTCACCTTCTTCAGTGCCAAAGACACCAAGCTGGCCGCCGCCACCAAAATCCTGCAGCGCCTGGTCGATGTGGGCCTGGGCTACATCACCCTCGGTCAGCCCCTCTCTACCCTCTCCGGCGGCGAGCGTCAGCGCATCAAACTCGCCACCCACATGGCTGAACCCGGCGGAACCTACATCTTCGACGAACCCACCACAGGCCTGCACCTGGCCGATATTCAGCAGTTCCTCACCTTGCTCGACCAGCTGGTCGATGCCGGCACCACTGTGCTCTGCATCGAACACCATCAGGCCGTCATCACCCATTCTGACCACATCATCGACGTTGGCCCCGCAGCTGGTCACGACGGCGGCTCCATCGTCTTTGAGGGAACCCCAACCGCCCTCGCCGCCGCTGCTACCCTCACCGGCGAGCACCTGGCGTCCTACCTAGCGTCATAAAACACCACCTCACCACGTCATAAAGGCGTTCTCCCACGAAAAAGACAGGGTACAGTACCTGTAGCCACACCGTCATCTAAAGTAAAACTGTGCCAAAACTCATCAACCACGAAGAACGAAAACAAGAAATTGCCCAGGCGGTCTGGTCGGTGCTAGCCCGTGAAGGCCGTCCGCAGTGTATCTGTGCGTACCGTAGCTGCTGAAGCCGGTATACCCACCGGCTCGCTACGCCATGTCTTCCCTTCTCATGAAGAGATGATGCAGTTTTCTCTTGATTATGTAGGCAAGCGTTTCATTCGTACCCTGACCAGCCGTACCTTTAACTACGAGCTGATCTACAGTCTCGAAGAGATCTTCACGGAGCTCTCCCCCGTTTCTGAGGATGGCAAGCTCTTCATCACGGTAGTGGCAGGCATGCTGGCCGATGCCTCAACAATCCCCGGCATCGCCAAAATCCTACAGTCCCATGAGCAGGACTTCCTCTATGCCTACGGCTTCCTGCTCAGCCAGCTACGAGCTCAGGGATTTGTACGTGACGATATCGATATCAACCTCGAAGTTGAAAAGCTTGTAGCTCTACTGTGGGGCATCAACTGCCTCTATCTGCTCACTGATGGCGAGGCAAGCGACGAAGAGCTTATGGCCCCCATACTCACCCACTTCGAGACCCTGCTTGAAATCTTCACCTACCCTAAGGATCAGGGTCTCGACTACTTCAGTCAGGAGTTCTTCAGTGCCTAAACTCATTGACCACGATGAACGTAAGAAGGTTATCTCACAGGCGGTCTGGAAGCTTCTTAACGAGCGCGGCGTCAGCGCTATCACCATTCGCAACGTAGCTGCCGAGGCCGGTATTTCGACGGGCTCTCTACGCCACTCTTTTGATAGCCGCGTGGAGCTGGTTACCTATGCTCTTGAGCTCATTGGCTTAGAGACTGAAGCTAGTATGCGGGCGGTCGATGTCCAGGGGCAAGACGTACTCAATACAGTGAAAATTCTCGAGCGCTTTATCCCGCTCACCCCGCGTACTCGTGCGGTGTCCCTTATTACTCTGGGCATGCTGGCTGAGCTGCGTTCTACCCCCGAAATTAAGGATATTTCGACTGCCAGCCTGGAACGTATCCGCGCCTTCTTCTACGATATGCTGGTGCACCTCGACGAGGCAGGGCAGCTTAAGGCAGGAACCGATATCAAGGTGCAGGCTAACCAGCTGACCATGCTCAGCTACGGTCTGACCACCAAAGCTATTATCGGCGGTAAGGGATCAGACCCCGTCCACCTTAGCTACATCTTCCGTTCCAGTATTAATGAATTGCTCGTACACCCCGTACCCTACGCAACCCAGGAAGATATCGACGAGTTCGTTGCCCTCTCTGAGGGCGTCGGTGAGCTCGCTACTCCTGAAGAGAGCACAGAGGAAGACTAGAAGCGAAACAAACTTATAGCGAAGTTGCTTAATTAAATACAGCAGCGGGCGGAACCAGAACCGGTTCCGCCCGCTGCTCCTTTGGCTTCTTTGGTGTGCCTACTACCAGGCAAAGCCGATAGAATCCTCAATTTTCTTCACGAAGTCAGGGTTGGCGTCGTCCACCAAGATAGCGGCGTGCATCAGCTCGTGCCCGTTATCCAGAGTAAAGATGTAGCCGGGAGCATTACTCGAAGCGAAGCGTACCTCTGAACGGATGACGTTCACGCCGTCCTCGCGGGTGTAGTTGATGGTCTCAACGGTCTCATTGATAGACCAGGCCGGGGTAAGGCGGGCGACGGTTTCTTTCTCCATCTCTTCGGCGCTACGCCCCTGCTCATCGTTATAGGGGGTGCCCACCATAAAGCGGCCCGCGGCGTCCTCGGCGCTACGGTAGTGGGTGTACTGGTAGATGAAAATTTCTGCCTGGGATGGGGTGGCATCCTGGACATAGTCCTGGGGTACGAAAAAGGTAACGCCGTTCTCGGCAAAGACGGTGCCCGGGAAAGGATCCTCGGGGGTCGGCGCAGGAGTCGGTTCCTCGGTGGTGGGTTCGGGGGTCGGCTCAGGAGTGGGCGTTACGGTGGTTGCCTCAATGGTGGGGGTAGGGCTGGACGATGCTGAACTAGGGCTTGCCGAAGCGGTCTGCGGGTCAACGCGGGTGATAGCTTCTTCCTGCTGACAGGCGGTGAGGGTTAGCAGGGCAAGGCTAGTGAACAGGACGACTGATTTTCTGGTCATGTTTCCTTCACAGGGTAAGGCGTGGTATGCGGCTTTTAATTCTAAAGACCGCAGTAGCACCTGCCCAGTGAAAACCAGAAAATGTGGGCAATATACCGCAACTTTCCCTATGTGTTTGCTGTCTGTCGGCTGGGAGGGGGTGGCGGGCGTCCGCCCCTGAGAAACTAGGACGCCTGCGCCCGGCCTGCCAGCTCCCTCTTAGCCTTGGGGTAAAGCAGGGCAATCATGAAAATACCCAGCAGAATCACCGGGATGTGGCTGGCCATCGCCCAGCGGAATGCCTCAAGCGTGTAGGTGTCGGGGGTGCCGGCGCCGAGGCTGTCAAGAATCAGGCCGATGAGGAACACGATGGTGAGGGCCCCTACGAAGCCACCCATATTGGCGATGCCCGTGCCCAGGCCCCGCTGGTGCTGGGGCACGTGCGAACGCACCACCTCAAAAGCTGCCATGGACACCGGGCCGTTGATGCCCAGGGTGATAGCCGCAGCATATACCAGGGCGGTGGGGGCACTTCCGGGCCAGAAGAAGATCAGGGACCACAGGCTGAGGTTGAGCAGGCTGCTACCCACCGCGATGTGCACCCGGTAGGGAGAAAAGCGGGAGAGAATCGAGCCGGTGAAGAAACCGGCAATGACGATGGAGGCCACCACTGTGCTAACGATGCCCGAGGCCAAGGCCCGGCTATAGCCCAGGCCCTCTGTCAGGAAGGGCATGCCCCACAGCAGCATGATGGAGAAAATCATGGAGGCCGTCACGTAGTGCACCCAAAAGGCCAGGCGCACCCCCGGGTAGGCCAACATCTGCCTGATCGATGCCGTAAAACCTGGGCCCGAGGCCGGGGGAAGCACGGGCAAAGAGTCAGTGACGGGGTAGGGGTGGTCGATGCGGCCCCGGTTGGCTTCTTCCTGGTCAGGGAGCGGACGCCGGGCGGACGCGCTCCCCCGTCCGCGCCGGGCTCGGCGGCCCAGCCCCTGGGCTACGGTAGCCTTGCCGGGAGCTGGCCTGAGTGTGAATAGGGCCAGGAGCAGAAGGCAAAAACCGATAGCTGCGAGAATGGTAAAGCCGCCCTGCCAGCCCAGGGCGCCCACCAGGGTGACCAGGGGTGTGACAGCAATCAGCTGACCCATCTGGCCCATATTGGCGCTAATTTGGTTGACCACCGGAATCTGTTTAGGGGTAAACCAGTCTGAGATCAGGCGAATCAAGCTGACGAAGATACAGGCGTCCCCGCTGCCCACCAGCACACGCGCCAGCAGGGCCAGGGGCACGGTCTCGCTCTGGGCCAGGAGAAACTGGCCAGCCGTCATGAGGGTCAGGCCACCGGCAATCAGCACCGGCGCCCCCTTACGGTCAAGCAGGGCGCCCACCGGCACCTGCCAGCTGGCGTAGACCACCAGCTGCAGCATGATGAAAAGGGAAATAGCTGTGGCCTCTACCCCAAAGTGGGTTTGGGCAGTGGCCCCCAGTGCCGAGAAGGAGCTGCGGTTGATGATTGAGAAGACGTAGGCGGCGATAGCCACCGCCCACACTAGCCATTTCATAAGTGGGCCACTGCTTTCAGGGGGTTAGTTGCTCTTCTTGACCACGGAGGACTTCAGGTACATCTGGCCGGCGCCGGGAACCTTAGCTTCAATATCGTGGCCGTTGACGGGGCTTTCGAGCAGGCGGATACCGCGCACCTTGGTGCCAGCCTTGATATCGGCACCGCCCTTGACCTTGAGGCCCTTGGTGATGGTGACAGAATCGCCGTCCACCAGCTCGTTGCCGACTGCATCGAGCACCTTGGAGCCGGTCTCTTCTGCCTCAGCAGCATCAGCTTCGGCCCATTCGTGACCGCACATGGGGCAGACCCAGAGGTCCCCTTGCTGGTAGGAGTACTCTTCAGAGCAGGCAGGGCAGGCGGGTGCGGGGGCAACAGACATGGGGGCCTCCAAAAGTTAGGTGGTGTCTAGGTCGCTCCCCATTATCCCAGATAGAAGCACAAAACCTCCCGCTCTTCGGGGCGTCGAAGAGCGGAAGGTTCTTGGCTTAGACGTAGGGGGCTTACTTGGTGGTTGCCGGGCCTTCGTCGTTCATATCGGTGGCGGGGTCTGAGACGACATCGGCAGGAGCCTCATCGACCAGTTTCTGGGCCTTCTTGTCAGCCTTCTCGGCTTCCTTTTCGGCCTTAGCTTCTGCCTTTTCTACCTGCTTCTCGGTCTTAGCCTCGGCGCGGGCGTCCTTGATATCTTCAGCCTTTTCCTTGGCTTTCTCGGTGCCTGCGGCAGCAGCTTCTTTAGCCTTTTCAGCACCTGCTACAGCGGCTTCCTTGGCTTTTTCGGCAACGACGGGGGCCTGTTCCTTGATGGTTTCTTCGGCGGTCTTGATGCCGTTCTGCACCTTGGGGTCGTTCCAGACGTTGGTGGCCTGGGTTTTGATCTTTTCGTACTGGCCGCGGCCTGCGCGGGCCCCCAGCACGTAACCGATACCTGCACCGGCGATGAACGCTAGACGTGCTTTCATGATAAACCTTCTTTCATCAGGTAGCTTGGTATCCCCTATTGTGCCAAAAGCATACTTATGAGCGGTAGACGACACACCGCACACGCACCTAAGATGCCATCGAAAAAGTGCAAGTGCCCCGCACTTTTCACGGGGCACTTGCACTTTTCCGAGGGAAGATCCAGTTTGGAGGCTAGACGTTAAATCTAAACTCCACCACGTCGCCGTCCTGCATGATGTAGTCCTTGCCTTCCATGCGGACCTTGCCGCGGGCCTTAGCCTCGGCCATAGAACCGGCGTCGTCCAGGTCAGAGAAGGAAACAACTTCGGCCTTGATGAAGCCGCGCTCAAAGTCGGTGTGGATGACGCCGGCAGCCTGGGGGGCGGTGTCGCCCTTGGTGATGGTCCAGGCTCGGGTTTCCTTGGGGCCTGCGGTCAGGTAGGTCTGTAGGCCCAGGGTAGAGAAGCCAACGCGGGCTAGCTGGTCCAGGCCGGACTCGTCCTGGCCGCTCATCTCCAGCATTTCGCGGGCCTCTTCTTCAGAGAGCTCAACCATGTCGGCCTCAAGTTTGGCATCCAGGAAGACGGCCTCAGCGGGGGCTTTGCCACGATCTGCTTGAAAAGGTCACTGCTCTTACGGATATCATCCTCTTTAGAATGAATTGGAGCAAGGATGCTTTTGCTTACCTTCCCTACATGACGTGCCTCTTCAACGGCCTTGGAAACAGACGCATCCAAGGCAATGAGAGTGGCCCACCGGTCCTCCTGTGTTACCTGGCGGATTTCGTTGATTGCTTGACGAGTCAGTTCAATGTTTTCGTTCAGGCGGCGTGAGATAGAGGCAAGCTGCATCTGTAAAGCAACGAGAGGTAACACTGGCCCTGCGCTGAGCGCTTTTAGCTTAGCTAAATCTGCTGGGGCTAGCTCTGACCATTGCATGACGTGACTGAAACCATTACCGCCAGCGCTTTTAAGCACACCAAGGTTCTCACCCGTTTTAGCTACAACGGGAGACATAGTCTGGAGTTTTTCCATAGTAGTTTGGGGTGAGCCGAACCAGCCCGTTGAAAAGCTTTGACGTGTCTTGATATTGGGCAAGAAGGTTCACCCCTCCCAATAGGCCCGAAAGGCTATCAGCAATGATTTTGTCTGAGCCCTCTGGCATGAGGTCAAAGGACAGGGTCTCTAGCCCCGGAACAGGTTTCTCTGAAAAGACCGCGGCGACACCGGGCTGGACTTCAACGATTGTTGCTTCCTGAAGGAGCTCAAGCGCGTCCTTTGATGTTTCGTCTGACACTCGTATTCCTCTATGAATAGTCAAGACCCGCATAGTGTTTTGCGGGTGCACGTGGTTGATACTAATTGTTACAGAAGCAAGTGATTTTTCTTTGTCGTCTTGCCTCCTTATAGGCCTTGTAAATCTTGCGAGGGGTCGTAGCTCTGCAGCCCTATGTAGCAAGTTTCCGGATAGCATCCGGTAAAGCTCATTTTGACCTGTATAAACTTTTGGAACACAAAAAGACCAGGCTCCCAGCGCTTTTCGAGCATCTGGCTCCTGGTCTTTTATGTCAGATGTATTGAGACGTTGAAGCGGAGACTCCAAAGAGTCTCATCTAATCTGAAGGTGGAATAAAGCCTTTATCTCTGGCTGCATCTAATAACGGCTGAGATGTAGCATCACCTAGTTCTTGGGCAATCTGCTGCACCAGGTTCTGTACCTGGTATCTAGCCCATGGCTCTAGGTTATCGGTAGAGCGGATGCGTTCTGTTATGAACGCCACAAGACAGTTACCATATTCCCTAAATGCTTCAACTGGAATATCCAAGTTAAGGTAATTATCGGTGAAATAGGGCTCTTTACCTTTGAGAATTTCTACAGCCTCCGGGATCCGTCCACCAAGGTAAGGAACCAGATCAGCCCATGCTGCGATTTCATCTGTTTTAGCCTCACGGGGGATTCCCTTCACTCTATTGCATAGGTGTTTCCCGAGCCACTGTCTCCAAATATCTTCAGTAGCGGTCTCGTTCCCTTGCAAACAGCGTGTAACCGCTTGAGCAAAGTCAACAGCATATGCCCCATTATTAGCAGTGATAGAGCGATTTAGAAGGTTCTCCCGCTCGGAATCAGAGATTCCGGAGTAAGAGAGAACAGAGACAACAAGATTCAAAAAGTAGCTGCGTACATTCTCTTCCGGTACTTCATGAAGTCGGTCAAATTCTTCCAACATATTCTGGAAAAGACCAGCCGCAAGTAGTCGGTCGTTGTATCTCCGAGTTTGTAAGAACGGAAACCATGCAAAGGCATGACGCTGAGGATCACCAAACAGAGAAAGGATGTGCTTTTGAGCAAAAACCTCATCTGCCGCAAAATAGAAGAAGAGCTCCCCAGCAATGGCCGGTTGAGTCACATTAAGTACATAAGAGTTGCCAGACAGCAAAGATATCAGTGCTTGTGACTCTTCCTGATTGAGTCCGTTCCAGTCGCTATCATTAGTTTGTCCCCAACGACGCCCAATCTCACTCGCCCAATATCTAGCAAGTGTCCCGGGCCAGCTATTTAGATATAAGGGTTCAGCTGAAGAAAGAGGCGGAATATTTTCAGGATACTTATAGTCCTCACCGTGTTTGTCCCATAGGATTCTTGCCAGGTTTCGCATTCCCGCAAGCACCGCAGATTCAGGTAATTCATTTTGGCTCATCACCTGGTCCAACAGAAAATCTGCTATGGCATCAGCTGAGTCTGCGTCCGGCAGGAAACTCTCTAACCGTCCGACAGCTTCTACACCAGAGTCTCCCAGTTCTGATTTTCCCCAGCCCCTAGTGATTGCCTTCCAAATATCTACGCTTTTCTTGGCTACGACCTCCGATTTATTGGTCTCGTCCCAAAGCTTTATCCCACAGTCAGGTCGCTGATATGAGGATTCTTTAATCAGTGAGAGAGCATCGTCCCAGGTAGGTTCATGAAAATCAGGCCGTGATCGGTCATACGAGAGAATATATTCAAGTGCCTGTGCGGTATTCTCTTCAACAAAACTCAGAAACTCATCAACCTCCATGGGCAAGGTGCCGCCATACGTTCCGCTGGTCATCCAAGAACTAAAGTCGGGATGTTCTCTGACCTTAAAATCTGGGTTTTCGAGCCGAATTTTTTCAAATTCCGCTTCGGCATCTTCCCACGACGAATCAACTCGAACCATCCATGCAAGCAGATTGAACTTCATATACGCAAGATGACGCGCTGTATCAGAATCTTCATCCGGTTTTTGGGGTCCAGCAATAGCTACTTCCAGTACCTTGCTCTTCACTCCGGGTGAGGCCTCTGGAAGTGCTTTATCTAGTACCCGGTACGTTTCATGCTTCAGATTATGTGCGTATAGGTCTGTTCGCTCCAGCAACCATTCCAGTTTCTCATCAGCAGCACGGCTTTCGTCATGGGCAACAAGATGAAGAGCCAGTCGTTGCATGAGAGTGTATTCAAAACCCCACCAGCGTTCGGGGAGCTCCTGTCTAACAGACAACGCTTTAATCCCATAATCTCGAAGCCCATCGATTAATGCGTCAACCGGCCTCCTAAATGAATCTTGTTCATGGCATTCAATAGCTGAGCGACCAAACGAAAGCGAATCAAAATTCTTCGAATTGTAGGAGCTGAGAAGTTCATAGGCCGCAACCATGCTGTTCTCTAATATTGTCCCGAGCCGGGGCTCACCGGCATCGGACTCCTTGACAGCTCTCTGTATATATTGGTTGAGTAAGCATTCGTCTGTATCCCAGGAAATATCCGCACTAGGGTAGCGTGTTCGCTCTTCCGCCGGGTCGAGGAGAAAGCTAGTTCTTAACAGGAGCGAAGGGCGGAGCAAAGTCGCAAGTAAGGGAAGCTCGGTAGCATTACTCTTATCTACCAAGTCCCGGAGGATACGCCCATTAGTTGGAATTGACTGCCCTCGCACAGAAGTTGACAAAAATGTCTGCCATCTGAGACCAGCTTCTTCATCATGCTTGTACAAGTCTTTTGCAGCCCATACTGCAGCATTAAACAGCGAATCAGACATAGTTTGGCCCATATGTTGAATAGTTCGTAAAGCTGCGCCATTCAATGTGGGAGAACCAATATAAATCCGAGCAAACCAGTATGAAAGAATCGGAGATATAGCTGATTTATTACCCGGGATGAAAAGTTTTTTGAACTGATTTAAGTCGTTAACCCAGTCAAGCCAATCAAGTTTATCCTTGTCAGAAAGATTTTCCACCGCAGAGACAAAATCACGTGCACCATCCTCTGACTGCAACCTGGAGCGAAGATAATCTCGGTCATCAACCGGAAGAATTCTAGGACCTCCCAAAATAATGTCAAGTAAAAGCGCCCTATGATCGGCTTTACCCATTCTTGCCCGGCTGGACCATACCTTCAACGCCGCAGTTAAAGCTTCGTGGTTGTCATCTGGTGGATAGCTTATGGGCTGGATTCCTAGATACTGCCATTTAGCATCCGAAGGTTTATCTGTAGTAAAAGCAAAACGCTTACAAAGGTTGTTCTGCTCAGCCGAAGATAGACCTAGGGTTAAATAACGCATAATAGTGTCGTTATAGCTATACCCAATAAAGACAACGGTAAACTGTCTGAACATTGGCAGAAGAAAACGTGTTGCCCAAGCCTCAGTAAGGTAAGCGCTCCCAAAGTCCCGGTCACTCAAAATCATCTCTTTGTTGGGACGTCTAATTGACCCGTGTAGGTGCACAATTCCCTCGAATTGACCTCCTAGAGGCAAAGCAGGGGCGTACCACACATCTGGAGTTTGCCCGCCTTCATCCGCTGCATTTGCGAGGTGATCATCATAGTTAGTCGTAACCACTCTAAAGGCTCCGCCACTCTGCGCCAGTTCAGCAACTGCCTGATGAATCGAGTTATATTTTGATTCAGGATTAGCGATGATGTCATAGGTATGCTCGTGCGCATCAAATTTCTGCGGCAAGTTCTCAAGCCGCCCAATAAAGTAATCTAATCCACCATCTTCTTCAAAGGGATGCGATGCCAACTTTGCAAGCTGCTTGGCTAACTCGTTAAATAGTGGAAGATTTGAAGGCGAGCCGACCGAAGCCCCAGCACCGATAAAGAACACAAGCTCACCTCGTTCATGAGCATCAAGAACCTCTTCTGGGAGCTCCACATCACCAGTAATCCACATCAGATTTCAGCCTCACCATTCTCTTCATGGGCAACTACATTTAGCTATAGAATTCCTGCACAGACTGGCACCGCAAAGGAAACCCCGCTCATCACTCCCTTCATTTAGGCGACTTGAACACGCTTGTCACCTAAGACATACTCGAGCGCAAGGCTTCCACCAATTGCTTCAAGATAGCTTCTTATGGTGCTTACTTTAGCGTTTTCAATATCGCCGGTTTCAATCTTAGAGACTTGACGTTGCCCTACGCCTATCTGACGAGCAAGTTCAGCCTGAGTGTACCCAGCTTGGATGCGTAACTCCCGCAAACGGTAAGCACGAGTTTCGGCAATCATGCGCTGTTTATGCGTATCAATAATCTCCCGGTCTACCGGATACTTAGCTACAAGTTCTTCAAAGCTGAGTGCCATTTTATTTTCCTCCCAGTCTGTCTTGGTGTTCGCCGAATAACCGGTCTGCAATAGGGATGCTCTTTTTGTACCACGGTTGCCAGTTACCCGCTTTATCCCCCGCGATAAGCATGATTGCTCTTCGTTCAATATCAAAGGCAAATAGAACTCTCAATTCTGAGCGACCAGCGGAGCCAGGCCGTAGCTCTTTCATATTTCGATGTTTGGAGTTAGACACCGTATCAACGAGAGGCCTGCCAAGGTGAGGCCCGTATTCCTGCAACAGTTCCAAGGCAGCAAACAGCTGCCCACGCGAGTCTGAGTCTAGCTCCTTAACCCAATGCTCAATGAGCGCAACATCGATACTCCACATAAGCCAACTTTAGAACTTATAAGGTCTAAAATCAATAGGTACTTTTCACCCCATCCAATCTGTTTCAAGTCTGAATGCAAAAGTTCCCGGTCTGTCTCGCGCAGGTGCCTGGATATCATTACGATCATCTAAGCGCTAGTCAGATTCTCTGACAATCCGATCGGCGTAGCCAATGAGGCTTGTGACAAGCATAAGCACCTGAACACAGTTTCGCTTACTGAACTGACGTGAGGAAACACTATGAACGCTGGCATGGCGGGAATAATAGTATGGAACTTTGTCGCCCTTATCCTTCCAGAAAGTCTCATGTGCATTCCAGATTGGTAGCGATACAAGTGCTTTCCAAACAGCCATCTCATCAATTACATCAGGAATGTCCTCGCCTCTCTTCCGGTTTGTGATAGTCTTCCGCGCTTGCTGATTGCGATACAAGTGGGAAATTAGTGTATCCAAAGTGACTGTAAACAGTGCCTGGGCCGAACATGTGTAGCCAGCGCGCATCGCACCAAGACCTTCGAGGACAAAGCCTAGTTCGTTAGTGACCGCTGGGTGGTTCACCTGTTCAAGCACAGCAGAGCAATCATCAATGAGGGATTCGTAGCAGTCGCTCAGCACTTGCCGTCTGCCTGCACGATTCTCTGCTCGCAACAACCGAAGGGCTGTACGACCCCGAGGCACCAAGTAGAGAGGAATCCCCTCCTGCTCAACGAATTCATAGACCTCGCTGGCTGTAATCTCATCGGCGTATTCCACGAGATTTGGTGGTAGCAACGTGCGGTTGAGTCCGCTGAATCCTCCTGAGCCGAACAGCGGCCCAAGTGACTTCCACAAGCTCTCCAAAGCAGACGTTCGCTGCTGGGAAATCTTCTTGCACATCTCCTGGAAGGCCGTGTTATTAACAGGAGTGTACAAGGAGGGCAGGTTGAGTGAAAACATCGAGGATACCGGAGTGCCCATGGCAATCGGTATCATTTGCTCCCAGATCCGCTCGTTTACAGGAGTAAAGGAACTGCGAACGATGGCGCTGTAATCAGGCATCAACGGACGTGTTTGTCCTTGCAACAATGCGATGCGGCTGGATAGATTAGATCCTTTGTTCGTCGACAGCAACCCTGAGAAGCTGACCGGTATTTGTAAACTATCATTTTCACTCTGCTCTTCTAGTTCTGCGCCTTCGCCTTCAATCTGGGAAACCTCATCATAACCAGCCTCGACGTTGGAATTGGATTCTTCGTTCACAAGATACCTCCACTGCAAGTTGATGCGCTGTCTAGCCTTCGATGAACCATTGAGACCATCGTTAGCACTTCGAGCAATTCGTCCTCACTAAGTGTCCGGTTAAGTCTCGGATCATGAGCTGTCGGGTTCCGATAGAGACCGTTTAATCCCTTTATTAGATTTGCGAACCCTTTTTGCTCGTCCTTCTCAGTCTGTGTCTCTAGCGAGTTGATCGCGAGCATCGGCACTCCTGATTGGCCAAGCGCCAGGGTGGCATCAACGAGTGCGGCTCCGTCGCCGGACGCATTGGTCAAGTGCCGTATACGGTCAAAGATACTCTTCGTTGCTTCAAGACAGGCATGAAAGTAATCTTTCTTCAGCACTTCAATTGAGCAGTATCGGAGTACTTCCGGATGACATTTGCGGCGGCGAAGCTCATCGCGAATCGACGTGGCGATATGAGATGCCTCATCAAGGGTCTGAGCAACTGGACCTTTAGCTATCTGTCCGCTGTCATTGATCCGTAGCCCCACAAAGGCAAGGCGTTCATTGAGTCTATCTTGACGGAGTGTAAATAGCTCTAAGCGGTTACGATACCTCACCGGTTCCATAGCCTTACCGATGAAAGTGATAATACGTTTGGAACTCTGGTCCTTATTCTGACGCGCAACAAAAGCTGCCGTCAGTCGATTATGAAGTGCCCCGGTTTTTGTTCCTAGGCTTGTGCCTTAATTTCCATTATTTCTC
>DHKFJ23503__coassemble_1034_pt1 | contig 13592 bp, 12 predicted proteins | sample DHKFJ23503__metabat2_high_PE_042 | metagenome-assembled genome bin DHKFJ23503
GGTGGCTGGTCGCTAGATTTGTTGTGGGTTTACACCGTTAATCTGACAGTCCCTTCTTCGCTGCTCGGTAGCCACGAGAAGTGATGAACCCGTCTTCAAGAAAAGCAGAAAGTGCACGGCATATGGGCTCGACCCCGAAGTGATTCTTGTACTGGTCAATAAAGCGAATCATCATCGGGCCGGATGGTCGAGTTCCGCTGCGAAAAAAGCTGAAGCCGTCCGTAGAATTTCATTCGTTCGCTTGAGTTCAGCGATTTCTTTGCGCAGGCGCCTGTTTTCGGCTGCCATATCTGTGGTGATTCCAGGCTGGGTGCCGTTATCGATTTCGGCTTGTTTGTGCCATTTTCGTAAGGTTTCAGGGCCGATGCCGAGGCGTTCTCCGATGTTTCGGCAGGCGGTGTAGATGCCTGTGTCGGGGTTGTTTTCGAGGTGGTCGGCCAGTAGGCGTAGGGCTCGTGTTTTGAGTTCGGCGGGGTATTGGGTGGGCATGGGTGAAGTTCCTTTGTTCTTTTGTTTGTTTCCAATTTACGGGTGCGGAACTAAACCCAGTACATATCACTTTTGAATAACCCTCTTTGAACAAGCCTCAATAAGTCTGCCTCATCTTTAATGAGGCAGACTTATTTTTAATTATTTCTGTACGAAGTAGAGGCGCTTGTTCACGAATTCGTCCATGCCGTAGGGGCCGAGCTCCCTACCGTAGCCGGAGTTCTTGACACCGCCGAAGGGGATTTCAGCGCCTTCACCGGCGGGGGTGTTCACATTAACCATGCCGGCGTCAATCTGCTGGGCCAGGCGGCGGGCGCGGGCCTCGTCCTGGGAGAAGACGGCGCCACCCAGGCCGTACTGGGTGTTGTTAGCCAGCTCGATGGCTTCTTCGTCGCTCTCTACCCGGTAGACGGTGGCGACGGGGCCGAAGAGTTCCTGGTAGTAGACCTCGGAGCCGACGGGTACATCGGTGAGGACGGCCGGGGAGAGATAGGCGCTCTTCTCATCCAGTAGCTGGCCACCAGCGCGCAGGGTGGCGCCGGCGGCAACGGCCTCGTCGAGCTGCTTCTTGAGACCCTCGGCTGCTGAGCGGGAGGAGAGGGCCATGTAGGTGGTCTCGTCCGCTTCGGCGGGCTTACCCGGCTTCATGGCCTCGGCCAGCTTGACCAGTTCGGCGACGAATTCGTCGTAGATGTCGGCCATGACGATCATGCGCTTGTTGGAGTTGCAGGCTTGGCCGGTGTTGTACATGCGGAAACCCCAGGCGGTGGCAGCGGCTTCAGCGACATTGTCGCTGTCGAGCACGATGTAGGGGTCAGAGCCACCCAGCTCTAGTACGGCCTTCTTGAGGTTACGCCCTGCAATACCGGCCACGATAGCGCCAGCGCGTTCGGAGCCGGTCAGGGAGACACCCTGAATGTGGCGGTGACCAATCATGGTCTCGATCTGGTCGTGGCTAGCGAAAACTGCCTCGTAGGCGCCCTCGGGTAGCCCGGCGTCCTTCATAATCTCAGCGATTACGAGCGCTGACTTGGGGCAGATTTCAGCGTGCTTGAGCACGATGGTGTTGCCCAGCATGAGGTTGGGGGCGGCAAAGCGGGCGACCTGGTAGTAGGGGAAGTTCCAGGGCATGATACCCAGCAGGGCGCCCAGGGGCTTGCGCTGGATGTAGGCCTCGGAGTTTTCGGTCTCTGAGGGAATCGGCTCGTCTTTGAGGTGGTCGGCGGCGATCCCGGCGTAGTAGGCGAAGATGGCTGAGGAGAATTCGGCTTCTTCGATGCCCTCTGAGATGGGCTTACCCATTTCCTGGGAGATGATTTCGGCCAGTTCCTGCTTGCGCTCTTCGAAGAGCTCGGCGATGCGGTTGACGATAGCGGCGCGCTCTTCGACGCTGGTGGTGCGCCAGGTCAGGTAGGCGGCGTGGGCGCGGTCTACTGCCGCGCTAGCCTGCTCGTCGGTGAGGGTATCGAAGGTTTCGAGTACCTCGCCGGTGGTGGGGTCTTCAAGTCGGTAGCTCATGGGTTACGTTCCTTTGCGTCTAACGAGCCGGGGCGGGATGGGCGCCCCGGCAGTCGGCTGGCTGGGTCTGGCATGAATCGAGCGAGCGCCCCGCGCGAGCTCGAGAAGGTTAGCCGACAGAGGGGCGCCTATCCCGCCCCAGGGGTTTAGGATACGACCTTGCGGATTTCTTCGACGAAGATGTCCAGGGCCTGGCCCAGGAGCTCTTCGCTGATGGTCAGCGGGGGTAGCAGGCGCACGACGTTGCCGTAGGTGCCGCAGGTGAGAATCAGGACGCCGCGTTCTGCGCAGGCTGCTGCGATGTCTTTGGCTGCGGTGGCGTGGGGTTCCTTGGAGTCGGAGTCTGCTACGAATTCGACGGCGAACATGGCGCCGCGGCCGCGGATTTCGCCGATGATGTCGAGTTCATTGACGAGGGGGCCGAGCTTTTCGCGGGCGATTTCTTCGATGCGGGTGGCGCGGGCGTTGAGGTCCCACTCTTCCATGGTTTCGATGGTGGCAAGGGCTGCGGCGCAGGCGACGGGGTTGCCGCCGTAGGTGCCGCCGAGGCCGCCTGGCTGGACCTTGTCGAAGAGTTCGGCGCGGCCGGTGACGGCGGAGAGGGGCATGCCGCCAGCGATACCCTTGGCGGTGGTGATGAGGTCGGGTTCGATACCTTCGTGGTCGGAGGCGAACCAGCTGCCGGTGCGGCAGAAGCCTGCCTGGACTTCGTCCGCGATGAAGACGATGCCCTTTTCGCGGGCCCAGGTGACCAGCTCAGGCAGGAAGCCTTCGGCGGGGACGATGAAGCCACCTTCGCCCTGGATGGGTTCGATAAGGATTGCGGCGACGTATTCGGAGCCAATCTGCTTTTCGATCATGTCGATGACACGGGCGGCGGCTTCCTTGCCACCCAAATCGCCGTCGCGGTAGGGGTAGCTCATGGGGGCGCGGTAGACCTCGGGGGCGAAGGGGCCGAAGCCCTTCTTGTAGGGGGCGGCCTTGGCGGTGAGGGCCATGGTGAGGTTGGTGCGGCCGTGGTAGGCGTGGTCGAAGACGACGACGGCGTTGCGGCCGGTGGCTGCGCGGGCGATTTTGACGGCATTTTCTACGGCTTCGGCGCCGGAATTGAAGAGTACGGTGCGCTTGTCGAAGTCGCCGGGGGTGAGCTGGTTGAGCTTTTCGGCGACGGCTACGTAGCCCTCGTAGGGGGTGACCATGAAGCAGGTGTGGGTGAAGTGGGTGGCGGCTTCGCGCACGGCGTCAACGACCTTGGGGGCGGAGGCGCCGACAGAGGTGACAGCGATGCCGGAGCCGAGATCGGCGAAGGAGTTGCCGTCGACGTCGACGATGACGCCGCCGTCGGCGTCCGCTGCGTAGACGGGCAGGGTGGAGGCTACACTGGCGGGGACGTTGGTGGCGCGGCGGGCTGCCAGTTCGGCTGATCTGGGGCCGGGGACGGTGCCCTTGAGGCTAATCTGCTGGGGTAGACGGTAGGCGATGTCGGCCATGGTTGAGGGTTCCTTTAGTAATGGATTTTCTTGTAACTACAAAAAGTTGGGGGTGCGGACGCCCCGGCTGGCGCTACGGTGCCGGGGCAGGCGTCCGCGGGGTTTGAGGCCTTAGTTGGCGTAGGGGTCACGGATGCCGATGTACTGGATGGAAGAGTACTCGTCGATGCCTTCGGCTGCACCTTCGCGCCCCATACCGGACTGCTTGACGCCACCGAAGGGGGCAGCCGCATTGGAGACTACACCGGCGTTGAAGCCCATGATGCCGAACTCTAGGTGGTCGCTGGCGCGGTAGAGGCGGTCGATGGATTCGGTGTAGACGTAGGAGGCCAGGCCGTATTCGGTGTCGTTGGCCAGTTCGTAGGCCTCGTATTCGTCCTTGAAGGTGAAGACGGGGGCGATGGGGCCGAAGATTTCTTCGCGGGCGACGCGGGCGTCGAGGGGCACATCAACGAGCACGGTGGGCTTGAAGAAGTAGCCTGCGCCCTCGCCCTTTTCGCCGCCGGTGAGTACGCGGGCACCCCTGGCGATAGCGTCCTCGACGAGGGCAACCATGGAGTCCTGGGCTTTCTTTTCGACCAGGGGGCCGCAGGTGACGCCTTCATCCAGGCCGTTGCCGACCTTGAGTTCGCCCATTTTTTCGGCGAACTTCCGGGAGAATTCTTCGGCTAGGGATTCGTGCACGATGAAGCGGTTGGCGGCGGTGCAGGCTTCGCCGATGTTGCGCATTTTGGCGGCCATGGCTCCGGCGACGGCCTGGTCGAGGTCGGCGTCCTCGAAGACCAGGAAGGGGGCATTGCCGCCCAGTTCCATGGAGGTGCGCAGCACGTTGTCGGCTGCCTTTTTGAGCAGGTCCTTGCCGACGGGGGTGGAACCGGTGAAGGAGACCTTGCGCAGGCGGGAGTCGCTCATGATGGGCTCGGAGATAGCTGCTGCCGACTTGGATGAGACAACGTTGAGGACGCCGGCGGGCAGGCCAGCGTCAAGCATGGTCTGGGCGAAGTACTGGCTGGTCAGCGGGGTCAGGCGGGCGGGCTTGAGCACCATGGTGCAGCCTGCTGCGATGGCGGGGGCGACCTTGCGGGTGCCCATGGCCAGGGGGAAGTTCCAGGGGGTAATCAGCAGGCAGGGGCCGACGGGCTTGCGGCGGGTGATCATGCGCAGGGTGCCCTCGGGCATATCGAGGGAGCGGCCGTAGTGGCGGGGGGTTTCTTCGGCAAACCAGCGCAGGAACTCAGCGCCGTACTTGACCTCGCCGAGAGCTTCGGCGTAGGGCTTGCCCATCTCTAGGGTCATGAGGGTAGCGAACTCTTCAGCCCGTTCGGTGACAAGCTCAAAGGCGCGGCGCAGGATTTCTGCGCGTTCACGCGGGGGTGTGGCGATCCAGCCGTGCTCGCCGGCTTCTTTCTCTGCCCGGCAGGCTGCGTCGAGGGCGGCGAGGGCGTCTTCTTCGGTGGCGGAGGCCAAAGTTGCGATGACTTCACCGGTGGCGGGGTTTTCTACGTCGAAGGTTTCGCCGTTTGAAGCGTCTCGCCACTGGCCGCCGATGAGCAGGCCGGTAGGTACCTTTGCTAGGAGTTCTTTCACATCTACGGTCATAGCCGGTGTGCACCTTTCGTGAACTATCTGGGTGATGGGCACACCATCAGGCCCATCCTTCTACTTATCTTACGCCCCCTACCCGCCGGGCAGGTAGCCTGTCTCACACGCCCCGGGGCGGACGTCCGCGCCCGGAAGGGCGGTTATTCAGGCAGGTCAAGCATGTGCTCAACATCCATAGGAACCCTGCCTGCGAAGAAGTCGGGGCGCTTGAAACGCTGATAGAACATGACGCCAAATCCCAGGGCCAGGAGCACCAGGGAGAGGATAAAGACCAGGCCAATGCCGCCGATTTCTGAGCCGGAACCGTAGGCCGGGTCCATGGAGTCAACGAAGGTCTGGGCGAAGAATACTACCAGGATAATACCGCCGATGAGGGGCAGAATGAACTGGTTGAAGAGGTTACGGGCACCGCTCTTGAGGGAGGTCTTGCGGAAGTACCAGACGCAGGCGAAGGCGGTCACGCCGTAGTAGAGGCAGACCATGAGGCTGAGAGCTGCGATGGTATCCCAGAGCACCGAGGTGGAGATAAAACGCATGGCCACGTAGAAGACGCTGGCAACCAGGCAGGAGGCGATGGTGGCGTAGGAGGGGGCCTGGTACTTGGGAGACAGGCGGGCAAACTTAGGCCCCAGGGCCCGGTAGTAGCCCATGGCTAGCAGGGTTCGGGCCGGAGAAACGGCGGTGGACTGCAGGGAAGCGAGCGCGGCGACCATGACGGCGATGGACATGAGGATGCCCAGGGAACCGAGGACGGGCCCGGAGAGGGCTGCGAAGATGTTTTCCTGGTTGTCGGGGTTGCCCAGACCCAGGCCGTCCTCACTGGTGCCGGCGAAGGAGAGGGTGCCGACGGAGAGGAAGAGGTAGAGGACGACGATGGTCAAGATGGTGCCGACGGCTGCGGTGCCGCTGGTGGTGTGCTTGCCTTCGGTTTCTTCGTTCATGGTGAGCACGGCGTCCCAGCCCCAGTAGAGGAAGAAGACCAGTGACATGGAGGCTGCCAGGGTTGAGAAGGATTCGATGCCGAAGGGGTTGAACCATTCGAGGCTGAAGCTGAGGTTGGCAAAGCCGGTGCCGGTAGCGGCCTTGTAGAGAGCTACGGCGGAGAAGAGAGCCAGGACGATCAGCTGGAAGATGATGAGGACGGTCTGGAGTTTCTGGGTGGCGTCCAGGCCGCGGTAGGTGATGTAGCAACCGAAAGCCATGAAGGCGAGGAAGGTCGCGATATTGACCAGGTTGTTGGCGGCAAGGTCTGCGATGTCGGGGTTACCCAGAGCCTGGGAGAGGAAGAGATAGAAGAAGTCGACGGCGATACCGGCGAGGTTGGAGAGCACCAGGATGGTGGCGACCAGGAGGGCCCAGCCGCCCATCCAGCCGACGTAGGGGCCGAAGGCTTTGGTGGTCCAGGTGAAGGTGGTTCCCGCATCGGGCATGGCGGCGTTGAGTTCGCGGTAGCCGATAGCGACCAGGAGCATAGGAATGAAGCCAATGAGGAACATGGCGGGCATGTAGATGCCGGCTTCGGCGGCGACGGGGCCGAGGGCTCCTGAGAGGGAGTAGGCGGGGGCGACGACGGAGATGCCGATGATGATGGATGAGAACAGGGTGACGTTACCCGAGGAGAGACCTTTTTTGTTGGCGGCACTGACGTCGACAGAGCCGTGGGGGTGGGCGCCCAAGGTAGCTGGGGGTTGGGTCATCGCTGACTCCTTTTCACTATCACCTTCAGAGGTTGCAAGCAGAACAAGAAAACGAACATCATTCGTTTTCTTAGTTACATTACAACCTTAAGTGGTTCTTGTGAAGTACGTAACCAAGTTTTTACACAGCAGCACCTCGGAACGCAATGTGCGCCGCACCGCCCGGCACCGACCCAGCAGGTAGGTAACGAGCAGTGCGGCGCACGCGCACCTATAAGGAACTAGCGGCCGACCACCGGAATAGAGCCGGTCCAGGGCTCCTGAGCCGAGCCGCGGCGTCCTGGCGAATAATCACGCGGAACGACCACTAGCGGAATAGGTAGACGGGTCAGGATTTTTGCGGTGTTGGAGCTCAAGAAAAGCTCGCCGCGCTGGGCCAGCTTAGATGACCCAGCCATGAGCACGGACCCGGCAGACCAGTCCACCGACTCCACGGCATCAGGCACACTGGCGCCGTACCCAACAGCAACGGTGATGAGGTCCGGACGCTCGGGCACCAGAGAGGACTGCTCCAGCAGGTCCCGAATACCCTCCTCAGCCTCACGGGCAACAGAACCGTCCGTGGCGACGTCCTCGATAAGGGACACCAGGCGCACAGCCAAGCCAGTGCGGTTGCTAGTAGCCACAGCCTCTTCCACCAGGCCAATCGAGTCGATATCGGGGGAAACCGCACAGTCAACCTGGGTGATATGGGTTGCCGCATCGTAATTGTGGGGCGCAAGAATCACTGGCACTGAAGCCCGGTGTAGCAGGGCGTTACCTACCGAGCCGATGGAGTGGAAGAGCCAGCCACCGGTCTTAGCGCCACCCACAATGATGGCACCGGCCCCGATAGCTCCAGCAAACTCCATCAACCCGGCTGCGGTAGACTCTGCCTGCCTCAGGTGAAACCGGGCCTTAAGGCTGGTGGGCACCCACTGCTGGGCTTCTTCCAGCCAGCCCACAGCCTGCTCCTGCAATATGGCCCCGAAGTTAGAGCGCGGGGCAGCTAGACGCGGGTTTTGCTGCTTGAGCACATAAACCACATCGAGCTCAGCCCCCAGCGATGAGGCGAGAGCAACCGCCAGATTGAGCGCATCCCGCCCCCGAGACGAGGGGGAATAGCCGACAACGTAACGCATGTTTTATCCCTTGAGTTTTTCGCTAATCATAGCGGCGGTTTTTTCGCCCATGCGAACCGCGCCGTCAACATGCTGGTAACCTTCGGCCGCCAGGTCGGAGCAGGACCAGTGGATGGGGCCAACAGGTTCTGACTGGTAGGCACCGTAGCGGGAGAGGCCGCCTAGGTCGAAGCTGGCGGCATAGGCACCGCGAGTCCACTCCTCAGCCCCCCAGTCAGATTCGTAGTAGCGGATGGGGTTCAGGGTCTCTTCGCCCAGCATCTCTGCCATGGATTCGAGGATAGTGCGCTTGCGCTCCTCTGCCGAGAGGGTGAACATGCGGTCAGCCTTTTCGTCAGAGACAAAGCCCACCAGAGTGCCGCGCTCTTCTTCCTGACCAGTGGCAGGGTCGTAGTTGGTATTGTCGTAGATTTCCTGCACCAGGTTGTCGCAGGCGAAGGAGGTGCCAGATAAGCCCTTTTCACGCCAGAAGGGACGGTCGTAGACGGCGTGCACCTTAATGACCAGGCCCAGGGACTGGTGCTGGTGCATCTGGTGCTGGCGGCGGTCCAGGGCGGGCACATAGGAGACGCGGGAGTAGAGGTTGGGCGGGACGGCCATGATGGCGTACTTGGCGCGGACCTTCACAGCCCCGTCGGGGTTGGCGACGCCGTCCTCGGTGAAGTCTTCAGCTTCGGCCAGGACGGGGTAATCCCCCTCTTCCTGCCAGCGCAGCACGCGCACGGGGTGGCCCAGGATGATGTTCTCGTGGCCAATCTTTTCGGCCAGGGTGAGGGAGACCTTCTGCATACCGCCGAGCACGCGCTTGTCGAGGATGAAGTTTTCGTCGACCAGGTTGGAGAAGGAACCTGCGGAGGCCGCCATGAGAATAGCCTGCAGGGCTGAGAAAGCGTGGGAGGGCTTGGTCAGCATGGCTCCAGCGATGAAGAGGGAGATGTTGTTGAGGGCCTCTTCGTTATCGGTCTTGGTCTTGAGCCACTCACGGAAGCTGACGGAGTCGAGCTCCTTGGCGCGGGGGTGGGCCCAGGGGGCCTCGGCGCCAACTTCAGCGACGATCTCGTCCATCATGTCGATGAGGCGCAGCATCTCAGCCTTCGTGGCCTCATCGACGGGGAAGATATCGCCAGAGTAGCGTTTGACCTGACCGTCGAGGGTTTTGTAAATGGACTCACCCTCGCGGTAGCGGGAGAAGGTTTTAAGGTTGAGCTCGTCGAGCAGGGCTTTGAGGGCGGTCTGATCTGGGGAAACCCACTGGCCACCAATTTCAATAAAGGCACCATCAAGGTCGCCATTCCAGGTGCGGCCACCGACGCGGTGGCGGGCTTCAAGGACGGCAACCGAGTGCCCGGCCTGCTGCAAACGATAGGCGGCGGTAAGACCCGAGGGGCCTGCGCCGATAATGACGACATCGCGGGTAATTTCCTGGGGAGCCATGGTGCTCAGCCTTTCTGCAGCGCTAGCTACACTAAACGAATACCGTTCGTTTTAGTGTAGCTTGAACCCTAAGGTCTGTGAAGTACCTTACGAAAATATATAGGCGGGGTGGCCTCACCATCCACCATGCCCTCCCTATTGGTGCAGTGCTACCGTTATATCCATGACCCCTACTCCCGCTTCACCGCGCAACGCCGGCCGCCCCAGCGCGTCCTTACTTACCCCGGATAAAATCACCGAAACCGCCCAGAAGCTCATGGCCACAGAGGGTGATTTCACCATGGCGAAGCTGGCGCGGGCACTGGGGGTCGCACCATCTTCCCTCTATAACCATGTGGCCTCGCGCGATGAGGTACTGGCCGCCATTTCGGACCAGGTGGCACAGGGCATCGACACACAGGCTTTGCAGGACGCCGCCGCCCAGGTCTGCGGCGGAACTGTCAGCACCCTGGGGGCGCGGGCACTGTGGCTGGAGGCAACCGAGCGGTGGGTAAGATCCTACCGACAGGCCTTTTCAGTGGCGCCCGCGGTCGTGATGACGCTGGCGGTGACGCCAGTACGCAGAGCACCTGCAACCCTGGCCATGTACGAGCAGGTAACTTCTGCTTTTACCGCCTTCGGCATGAGCCCCAGGCAGGCCCTGCTCACCGTAGAGGCTATCGAGGCCTTCCTCTTAGGGTCAGCCACCGACCTACATGCACCCGTGGATATTTTCGACCCCGGCGACCAAGCCGCCGAACACCCCACCATGGTGGAAGCCTACGAGACGCTGGGAGGCACCCCCCAGGACGAAGCCTTCACCATAGGCCTCTCAGCCCTGCTCACGGGGCTGAGTGCGGCACTTCCTGCTACGAATAGCCCGCCGTCACCCAACAAGTTACCAACCGGTAACCTACGAATCATGCAAAAATAAAGACCATGAGTTTTGATTCACACCCCGAGCTCCCCCCACACCTTTTAGCCCTCTCCCACCTCACCCAGTGGTACTCAAATTCGCACCAGCAGCCCCTGGATTTTCGCTTCACCGTTCACGGGACAACCGTTGAAGCACCCGTCGCCACCATCACCGGCGCACTGGGCGCAAGTGCCCCTGCTGACTTCGCCCAGGCCGCGACAGTAGCAGCCTTTGAGTTAGCGCAGGCAGGCCACTTTAAGGGTTCCTACACGGTACGCATCAACACCTCCCCCGGCGGGCAGGCTATCGTCAAGCAGATGCCCACCGCGGCCCCAGCAACAGAGCAGGACGAGGCCCCACGGTCGTCCGCGCCCACTCAGTCCGTCTCACATAATGGCCTGCAGCTGCGCTCTGCCCTGCTTGCCCGCGGGCACAACTCCGGCTATTCCCCCGCCGAGGTCGCAGCCGAAGAGAAGCAGCGTGGCTTCACCTTCACCCCTGAACTCAAGTTCTATCGGGCGCTAGTACGCAACGGCGTAGTTGCCGAAGTCGCCGGGCAGAACGTTATCGCTTCCACCCCGCAGGCTGATTTTGGGGTGTCCACCCTCGATTCAGCCCCCTGGAAGGCCCCCGAAAAGACGGACGGCACCGTCCAAGCTGTCCTCAGTCACACCCTGTGGATTGAAATTGCCAGCTCCCCCACCCATCTCTACGCCATTGACCTAGCACCTGGCACCCGGGGCACCGTGGGCCAGGTTATCGCGCGCAGGCGCGGTGAGGCTTCTGTGCCGGTTCAGGTTGCGCTCTCGTTGGCAGATTTTGTAACCGGTAATTTGGTAGGTCAGGACGCTGGCAGCGGCTCCCCCGCCCCGGCCACCGCAGCTACTCCCAAGACCACAGCGGGGGCATCTGCCCTCGCGCAGACCATTGCCTGGGTGGGTACCGTTGAGCCAGTAGCCCTACCTGGCTTCCTGGGGTGGACGCTCGCCCCCACCGAGGCCCGCTACCGGGCGGTTCTAGCTGAAATCGACCCCAACTCAGCGGCCGAGCCTGAAACTGCCCTAGCAGAGGAACCCGTCGAGAGCAATGAACCCCTTGCCCTGGCAGATGAGCCTACCCCCACCCCGGCCAATAGCTCTGAGCCAGTGGTTGCCCCCGCGGTGCCAGTGGTTATTCAATCCACTACAACCTCGGAAAACGCCTCCAGCCTCTTCACTACCCCGGGGGCAGACGAGCCTGCCCCAGAGTCGGTCGCTACCCCCGAATCAGATATCGAACCCGAGGCTGAGACCCTACCGGCACCGTCCGCGCAGGAGCAGGATGAGGCTGCCTCCAGCCCCCTGAGCCGGGCGGCAAGCGCCTACGCCGCTGCGGCCTTCCCCAACGATCTTCCCGTCACCACCGGAGAGAAAGCCCAGGGTATCCGCGACATTGATCCCGGTGTTGCCCGTGTACCGGACTCACCTGAACAGAAAAATATCGCTACCACGATAGGTACTCTCGCTTTCGGCACCCCCAAAGAACGCAAGGAATACCAGAGCACAGATACCGACGCCGTGCCCAGCATTGCGGCCCGGGCCAAGAAGGTGTCGCTGGCGTCCGCACAGGCCGGGCCCCAGCAACACACAGAAGAAAACGAACAGAAGCAGGACGACCGCAGTCTGCGTTCAGCCCTGCGCAAGTTCTTTATCGGCGACTAGCCCACCGATACGAAGCTGACTAGGCATAATAGGCGGTACACCCAGGTTACGGGTGTGCCGCCTAGCCTTTCCTGCTGGCGGTAGCGGGCGTAGGCTGGTAGGGCACACCAAATAAGGAACGGAGTAGTAGTGGCACGCTCATCTCAAGACACCCTGGGTAGTACCCCCCTTGAAGTTTTCATTCCGGCAGCCGGCGAAAACCCGGACGACCCCGGCGACACCCAGCGCGATGCTTTCCTCACCGCGGCCCAGGAGCTGCTCGATGAGGGCCTTGATATTGCCGTTTACTCCACCGATTCCTACCCCTCTGCCTTTACCGACTGTGAACCGGTTGCCGACCAGCTTGCTATTGCCGGGGCCGAGGTTCTGCCTATCTTGCTGGTAGAGGGCCTGGTCAAGGTCTCGTACATGTACCCCACCGCGGAGCAGCTCCGCCGTTTCTCCCGCTTTGGTGAGGTCAAGCAGCCCAAGGCCAACGCCGCTGCGGCGGCCTGCGGTACCGGTGGTGCGGACGCCCCCGCGACGGTTCCTGCCGCTGAGCCGGCTGGCTTCGCTGCGGTACTGGCAGGGGTGACCCCTAAGCCTGCCGGTGGCCCTGACATTGGCAATCGGGTCAATCTGATGGGGGGCCACGATTCTGCGCCGGCTTCGCAGGGGGCCTCTGCCGAATCAGGGCAGCCTGCGAAGCAAGCCTCGTGTGGCTGTGGCTGCGGGTGTGGTGACTAAAATAGAGCCGACACACATTTTTCTAAGGAGTAGTCGATGATTGGTGCGCGTGTAGAGCACAAGGATGAGTTCTTTATTGCGGGCTTCCGCAAGACCGTGAAGCAGGGCGCCGGCATTGGCGAGCTTTGGAAGAAGCTCACCACCCACGCCGAGGCGCGGGGGGTGACCATGCCTGAGGTCCACTCGATGGGTGTGATTGTGGGGATGAACGCTGCCGGCGAGTTCGACTACATGGCGGGGATCCTGGTGGAGAACCTGGAAACCGCCCAGGCCCTGGGCCTCAATGCCCTTAAGGTGGACGGCGGTGAGTTCGCGGTGACGACCGTTGAGGGCCCGGTACCTATGAGCACTATGGCCGGGGTGGACCACCTGATGGGCACCTTCCTGCCCGCGTCAGGCTTTAAGCCCAATGGCCCGGTCTTTGAGGCATATGGGCCGGGTGACCCGTCCGCTGATGATTTTCAGATGCAGGTCTGGGTGCCGGTGAAGGCCGCTTAGAGCCCGGCCGATAGAGATAGGCGACGGTTCTTCAGAATTTTGACTAGCTGCTTACGGCGAGCAGAGTCAAAAGGAAGGCCCGTCGCACCTTCAACAAGCCCCTCTGTTTCGTGAAGCATTTTACGTAGTAAGAGGGCGGTTGCGGCAGGACGCACCCCAAGTTCCTGTCCAAAATCGAGAAAAGTTTTTGCAGAAAGCCCTCGATCAAATCGTTGTATCAAAAGGCCCGAGCGACCAGTAATATCACGTACTAGGTGAGAGCTAACAACACCGTTACGAAAAGATATCCGACGTGCGTACTCTAGGAAAAAATGTGATATGTACTGGCTTTAGTTCCGACAATTATAAGACCACTAAAGCACCATCAACCACCTCCTGCGGAGTCCGATAACCAAGGGACGAATGCAACCGCTGCTCATTCC
>DHKFJ23503__coassemble_2093_pt1 | contig 7179 bp, 5 predicted proteins | sample DHKFJ23503__metabat2_high_PE_042 | metagenome-assembled genome bin DHKFJ23503
ACCAATACGGCCGATTCCAATCCATTCAAGAATCTGGTTAGCGATACCGAACTGACCGTCTAGAATCCAGAGCCAGATGACCGCCGCTACCACATTAGAAACCAAGTAGGGTGAGAGCACAACTGAACGAACAAAGGTTGACTGAGTCAGCCGATGCATCAGAACAGCAATTAACAGAGCAACAATAGTCTGGATGCCGATGTTAAGTACCACATACCAGATGGTAACCCGCAGGGCATTCCAAAAAATGGGGTCACCAAACATGCGAACGTAGTTATCAAAACCAATAAAAGTGGCGGGAGTGAGTAGGTTGTACTCGGTAAAACTTAACCAAATTCCTCTTACGGTAGGCCAGAGAAAGAAGACTACATAGCCTAAACCGGCAGGAAAGAGAAAGAGCCATGGTAGCCAGGGCTGCTGGGTGCTGGAGGAAGATTTTGTTCTTCCAGTGACCTGTGTACTCATATTGACCTCTGGGGGTACTGGTATATCCGCGAGAACGGGAATACTAAATGGATAGAATATGTGAATTTAGATAGCTTCAAAGTGGAGTAGGCGGACTGATTCAGGCCACTGAGCGGGAAGGTAAAATCCTGCGTGTTCAATCATGGCACCGGTCATTTCTACAGGTTGTTCACCCGGCCACCAGGGAGCTGCAAAGTAGTTACCACGCGGAGTATCGGGGGTGACGTCCTGAACCCGATAGCGACGCTTAGAATTTAGCCCACGGATACGGAAAGTACCAACAGGGTCAACGTCAGATAGAGCTAAGGCAGTGATGGAGAAGAGAGCTTCGTTCTGATCAGCTGAAACGACACCTTGAACATAAACAGCCGGGTCAGTTTGATCCATACGGATGAGATGACCTGTGTGAATGAGGGGACGATACTTCTTGTGAAAGTCCACCCATAAAGCAAGGTCTCTCAGCTCTTCCTCAGTTGCAGTGGCTAGATCCCACTCAACACCGAGGTGTCCCCAAATAGCAGTGGCAGCGCGGAAGTGTAGAGTGTGGTAACGACCGGTGGTATGGGAACTCCCTGAAGCTATATGGGAACCCATCATTTCAGCTGGCACGAGCTGCTGGGTCCAGGTGTGCATCTGCTGGCGTTCGAGGGGGTCAATGCAGTCAGAAGTCCAGACCCGGTCAGTGCGCTGCAAGACTTCCAGGTCTATGCGGGCTCCTCCGGAGGCACAGGATTCAATTTCAAGGCCGGGGAAAGTTTCTTTCAGCTCGTCCATCAGACGGTAGGCAGCGAGTGTCTGCCCGTGCACCGCCGGAGTGCCGGTAAGCGAGTGTGAGGCTTCAAGGAGATCTCGGTTGTGATCCCACTTGATGTATTTGATACCGGGGTGCTCACTGAGAACAGCGACCATCTGGTCGCGCACGTGGGAGTATGCTTCGGGGATGGTCAGGTTCATGACCTGCTGGGTACGAGCAGCGTGGGGAGTGCGGCCGGGCACCTGCATGATCCATTCAGGGTGGGCACGAGCAACATCGGAGTCGGGGTTAACCATTTCAGGTTCGAACCATAGGCCAAATTCCATGCCAAGGTCATTCACGTAGTCAATCAGAGGGGAGAGACCCTCTGGCCAGACCTCTTCTGAGACAACCCAGTCTCCCAGGCCTGAAGTGTCGTCACGACGGGAGCCGAACCAGCCATCGTCCAGCACATAGCGTTCGATACCCAGGGCAGCAGCCCGGTCTGCAAGACCCTTAAGCCGGGGCAGATCGTGGTCAAAGTAGACTGCTTCCCACACGTTGATGGTGACGGGGCGGGGGCGGGTCGGATGCTGGGGGCGTGAGCGGAGCCAGGAGCGGACGCGGCTGGCCTGTTCGTCCTGCCCCTGACCGTAGGCGGCATAGACCCAGGCCCCGGTGTAGGTTTCTTGTTCAGCCAGATTAACTTCCCCGGGGAGGAGCAGCTCAGAGCCACCAAGAAACTGTTGCCCCAGGAAGGATCGTTCTGCCCAGGTGCGGTGCCCACCGGAGAAGGCGGTGTGGACACCCCAGACTTCTCCCTTTTCAAAGCCAAATCCGGGTTCGCCTGCGGTGAGCATGAAGGCGGCGTCTGCACCCGTACGCCCCTTGCGGCCTTCACGGAGGTGGGTTCCAACGTTGAAAGCAGTACGCTGGGGAGCTCGTTCTTTGGACCAGTGGCCGCGGAAGTCCTGTAGTTCCCGTGCGACAGAGGGGACGGGGATGACGATACCGAGTTCACGCACGTTGTATGTGTCAGACCCGGTGTTAGTCAGAGTAGCCCGGGCACGCAACAAGCCGCTGGACAGGAGCTCAATCTCAAGGGTGACGGTCAGGTGAGCTAAGGGGTCGGTGGCGCTGACGGTGAGCGCGGCTGCACCAGTTTCTAGGAGGGATCCTCGGCGCTGTAGTGACTGATTGGTGAGAACTGTTAGTTGTTCAGTGATGAATTTAGGTGACCAGTCAGAGCCATCAGCACGGGAGCCTTCCAGCCCGGTACGGCCGTACCATCCCGGCTCGTGGGTAGCTAACAGATTGACGCGGACGGGTTCGTCCTGGTTATTGACGGAAAAAGGCTCACGTTTTCCAAGGATAAGGAGAGAAGCATCCTCGTCGGTAAGTTCACCTAGATCATGCCCCCAGTGAGATACGGCAGGAAGTAAGCCATTGTTGAGGTCAAGGAGAACCGACACCCCCTGCGCACGCAGGTGTACAGCACAGTTTATTTCAGCGCCTAGTTCAAAGATATGAGTATCCTGCATGGGGGTGACACCCTCCTGTATCTAAAAGAAGAAACTATAGATGTTAACTATTGTTCACTTGAACATTAGTGATAGTGTAACACAAGCCATACAGGAACGACTAGCCTCCACAATCCCATGAAATTTACACACCCACCCAGAATGCCATGATGAACAGAATGTTAAATTTTGTTTGTTTTATGCCATACTGTTATTGAAGGTGACATCCCAGTAGGCACCCAGCCTGCACCGCCTTGGGAAGGAATACCATGCTCCCCGACGTCCGAAAAAAGCGAATTCTGCATGAGATTCAAGCTCATGGATCAGCTCAGGTCACAGACCTAGCTGAACTACTCGGCGTGTCATCCATGACTGTACGCCGTGATCTCGCTGAACTCGACGAGCAGGGGCTCATTAACCGCATCCACGGAGGTGCAGAGGCTTCAACTGCTACTTTAGAACCAGCCTTTGCAGAAAAAATGGGTCTCAATGCCAGCGAAAAAAATGCCATCGCTACCGCTGCCGCAACTTTGGCTCGCGCAGGACAGGCTATTTCAATTGCCGGGGGAACTACCTGTCTACATATAGCTCAACATATTGCTGACGACACCAAATTGGCAGATCTCACTATTATCACTAACTCCCTTCCGGTGGCAGACGAGTTCTTTGCCCGTGTCTCTTCACACCCTCGTCCAGCCCGCGTTCTACTCACCGGTGGTGAGCGAACCCCATCAGATGCCCTTGTTGGCCCTATCGCAGAAGCCTCTTTAACAAACCTATACGCCGACATCCTCTTTATCGGCTCCCATAGCGCAACCGAATCAGGCTTACTTACACCCAACCTGCATGAGGCCCAGACAAATAGAGCTCTCATCAAAAATGCCCATAAAGTTGTTACCGTCTTCGACGGTTCAAAATGGAATACCGCTGGGTTAGCCCGCTATGCTGACTGGTCCGACATCGACACGGTCATTACCACCGGGGAACTACCCGCCGATGCCCTCTCCTTCCTAGATCAGAATGTGAACGAGGTTCTTATCGCATGAGTACGGTAAAAATTACCCGCGGCACCTTAGCCGACGGGCGCGAAATCATCTTTTTTGATGACTCTGAGCCCTATCTTTCCGGAAAAGCAACACGAGATATCCGGGATATCCGCCCATTAGAACCTCGCACGCTACCCCCGCACGAGGCAGCCTGTGTACGTGTTGATCCTCTAACTGGTGACTCAGTAACCATCGCTGCTCACCGGAACAACCGCACTTTTCTTCCTCCAGCAGACGAAGACCCACTAGCACCATCGGGAGTTGGGTCAGTGCCCAGCGAAATTCCTGAACCAACCTACGATGTTGTTGTGTTCGAGAATCGCTTCCCCTCTCTACAAGGTCCCTTAGAAACTCTCCGCAGTGAGCCACTTTTCAAAGAGACCACCCCAGGTGGGCGCTGTGAAGTCGTGAGCTTCACTCCTGATCAGTACGGTTCTTTTGGAACCCTAAGCTACAATCGAGCTCGCACGGTAGTAGAGGCTTGGGCACATAGAACCCAGGAACTCTCAGAACGTGAAGGTATTGCCCAGGTCTTTCCATTTGAAAACCGGGGAGAAGAGATCGGGGTGACGCTCCCTCACCCTCATGGACAAATTTATGCCTACCCCTATCTACCCCCCTATACTGCTCAACTAGTACGCAGAGCAAATACTTGGGCGGCTGAGACCGGCGGTGATTTATTAGGCGACGTCCTAAATGCTGAGTTAGTTGAGGGGAAACGGATTATCACAGAGACCGAGCATTTTGTGGCGTACGTTCCCTACGCTGCTAAGTGGCCTGTCGAGTTCATGGTCGTTCCCCGTAGGGCCGCCCGTGATTTTACTGAACTCACTGAAGGGGAAAAGGACGAGCTAACTACCCTCTACCTAGACCTTTTAAGTAGACTAGATCGTTTCTTTGAAGGTGTCAGCCAATTACCCTACATTTCAGCCTGGCACCAGGCTCCTCTCATTGAAGGTGAGAACATCTCACGTATGTACCTACACGTCTTCTCGCTTATGCGCTCTCCCGGCAAAATGAAGTACCTTGCGGGCTCAGAATCCGCTATGGCTGCCTGGATTAGCGATACTACACCTGAACGTATCGCTGCCCGCTTGCGCGAGCTAGCACTGCCTACTACGGAGGAGAAATAATGCCTGCGGTATGGAAGAAAACTATCGCGCCCAAAACACTCATTCAGAACGTTACCGAGCGATTTCATTCAGCCTTTGGTGTTAAACCTACCGGGGTATATTCAGCGCCGGGACGAGTTAACCTACTCGGTGAGCACATTGACTACTGCGGGGGCACGGTTCTTCCCTTTGCCCTACCTCAGCGCACCTATGTTGCTATGTCTCCTCGCCAAGATGGTCAGATTCGGGCTGTAACGGCTCAGGGAGATGCTGGATCAGCCACCAGTCATGGCATCAAAACTATTGCCTTCAGCGAGGTGTCGCCTGGAGCCTTAAGCGGCTGGTTATCGTATGTAGCCGGGGTCCCCTGGGCGATGGACGCCGAAAACCAGGGTGATTTTACTGGCTTTGGGGCAGATATCGCTATTGATTCCTCCGTTCCGCTGGGTGCTGGGCTATCGTCGTCAGCAGCCCTAGAATGCGCTGTGGCATTGGGAGTCGATGACCTACTATCAGCCCAAGATCCTACTCGCGCGCGCCTTGCATCTTCAGACGCTGGCAGGGCAGCACTAGCTACTGCAACAATTCGTGCGGAAAACGAAATTGCTGGGGCATCAACAGGTGGCATGGACCAGTCCATTTCATTGCGCGCGTCCGAGGGTGCTGTTCTTGCTATTGATTGCCGTGACTTCTCAACCCGACCCCTGACTATCGATATGGAATCAGCGGGTCTGGCAATTCTCATTATGGATACTCGTGCCCACCATAACCTTTCAGATGGGCAGTACGCAGCTCGGCGGGCATCCACGGAGGTAGCGAAAGATATTCTAGGTCTAGCAAGTCTGCGCGATGCGTTTGAGAGCACCCCAACCTTGGCAAAGGCTGAGGCTCTGTTGGCCGACTGGGACACCCGCGTCCGCACGCTGTCTCTGCCCGAAGGAACCGACCCGGCTACGATGCGAGACGCTTTAGAGCATGTCTGGACTGAAATTGCCCGAGTTGAAGAGTGCATCTCGCTTTTTGAAGATCCACAGCAGGTTCCAGCCAATGCCTGGGAAAGTCTCGGGGGTCTGCTGAACGACTCGCACGATTCTCTGCGTTACCGCTATAAGGTGTCGTGCGATGAGCTTGATGTGGCTGTTGAAGCGGCGCGGGCCGCTGGCGCATTAGGTGCCCGCATGACCGGTGGCGGGTTCGGGGGATCGGCAATCGCTTTGATTCGTCAGAACGAAATCACAGATGTAGCGGATTCAGTTGCTAGCGCCTTCGATAAAGCTGGTTTTGATGCCCCAGAATTCCTGGTGGCTTCTCCGTCCGCTCCCGCTCACGCCGAGCCTGCGAAGCCTTAAGAATAGCTGCGACTGCCCCTGGGGATAGGCAACGTCAGGGGGCAGCGAGCTCATCCTCTAGGCGAAGCCTCCTCCCACCCACATGATGAAGGTTATGGCGAGAATGAAGAACAGCGGGGCCGCAACGATAATCAACACCCCCAAAATCAGGGCAAAAATCGCGGTTATTTTCTCTCGGCCTCTCACGAAGAGAGCCCCTATTGCCAGCCCCATGGCTCCAAGCCAGGTAAACCCTGTGGGCAGGGCTATGCTGAGTTCCCAGTCGAAGAAGATGAAGTTGGCGAGCCCTACGCAGGTCATGAGTAGCATCATGACCAGGGAGATCGTGCCGTAGGGATTGAGCTTCTTTGCCTGCTCCGGCGGGCGAACCACTGGAGGGTAATGGGCAAGTGGGTGCTGGCCAGGGCCTGCATGGTGCCCGGCACCCGGGGGCGGGTATGCGTTGGGCTGACCGGAGCGAGCTGGATAAGCCGGGGCGGTAGGTAGCGGGTGCGGCGGACGTTCGGGGTGCTGAAAGGTATTATTCATGGCACCAGTATGGGGAAAAATTTAGACTCCCACTAGGACTTTTAAAAATCTGTGGATAGCTCCGGGGTGCCCGGCGGGTTTATGACCGAGCATTACAGGGGTTATCCACAGACGCACCGGTGAAAGCTGGCCCCTGACGTTTCCTCTGTAGAATATGGTAAACGGACTAACAAGGAGGTTTTCCGTGACTACTCCTCTTTTCTCTTCCCCTGAGCCTATTCCAGGAGCAAGCCCCCTTCTAGCAACACGTCGCATGTTCGCCAAGACCTTTACCTTCTCGGGGCGGGCGTCTCGTAGTGAGTTCTGGTGGCCCAATATGCTTGCCTTGAGTGTGCTGATGGCATGCGATATTGCGGCACGACGTTACGACCGGGGACTGTCAGATTAACGGTGTAAACCCACAACAAATCTAGCGACCAGCCACCT
>DHKFJ23503__coassemble_3628_pt1 | contig 4547 bp, 5 predicted proteins | sample DHKFJ23503__metabat2_high_PE_042 | metagenome-assembled genome bin DHKFJ23503
CTCTTTTTGTTTGTTTCTAAATTTACGGGAGCGGAACTAAACCCAGTACATATCAGAGGTGGTTTGTGGTGCTTTGATGTTTGTTTGATTGTTTATGATTTTTATTGGGTGGTTGGTGTGACCTAAACCCAGTACATATCATGTCTGATTGGGGTTTTCGGCGTGTTTGGGGTAGCCGAGGTGGTCGGTGAGTTCTTCGTCAAGGGCAGCTTGGATGATGTCTTGGGTGAGGGTTTTAAGTAGGGTGTCGCTGCTGAGGTCTAGGCCTTGTTCTTTGGCTTGGGTGATGAGGTTTTGGGCGAGTTGGTGTTCTGTTGTCATGGTGTTATTTTCTCCTGTTGGGGTTGGGAGGGTTTACACCGTTTTTCTGACAGTCCCCTTCTAGCGCCTGGTGGTAGCTAATTGTTCTGGGATTAGCGTGGGTGAGCAACACGATAGCTGGCAAGGTGGGCGGGATGGAATCAAGGGTGGCCCAAACTCGTGCCATATCAAGACTTGCTGGCTTGGTGGGAATGATGAGCATAGTGCTGCGGTTAGCTACCGCATCAAGGACTTGACTGTTCCCTGGAGGGGTGTCGATAAGGACGAAGTCGGCGGCGCTTGTTTTGCGTTCGACTTCACGGTGGTTTACTGAGTTAACCGCAAAGGGTAATGGTTGGCCGTTCTCTTCGGTGGTGTAGGACCAGTCTGTAGCGGATCCCTGAGGATCAGCATCCCAGACTTCGGCTATCTGTTTCATCTAGTCAAAGGATACTTATAGGGCTTAGCATCCGGTAAGTTAGGGGAAATGTTCCTAAATCTCCCACATGCTCTGAACAAGAATCTCACTACCTCGTGGCGTAGCTATTCTCCTATCAGCTGTGCTTGCTCAGGATACAACCGCGCAGCCTCCCCAGCACCATAACGGCCCCTACCCTTCAAATACTCACGCATCAACCGAACCTGACTCAGACCCTGCACAGGCACAACCTTCGGCCTATTCATCTCCTCAAAAACCTGCTTCTGCTGCTGAATCAGACGCTCACGCTCAGCCTCAGCCTGCTTACGCCGAACCCTCGTAGGCGAAGGAGGCAAAGAACCATCATCGTACTTCCAAGTCCCCCAGCGCCTCGCCCACCGCCTCGGTATCAGAACGATTGACTCCGTCGAGGAGTTTCTCCATGGTTGCCCGTAGAGCTTTGACTGGAAATACGAAGATTTCGGTGGCGACCTTCTGGCTAGCGGGCTGGTCGGGCTTGTAATCGTAGTCTTTCACCGCGCCGTCCCGGCCAGTACGCACTACCCCGTAGCAGGAGGCATCCTCGTCAATCTGGGTGGTCACCACGGTCAGGTCTGAGCCCCGCTCAACATGCTGGGCCAGGACGGGCCGCGGGTTGAGCTGGTAGAGGTGGTCGGTGCTCATGACAATGACGTTTTGGGCTCCGGCTGACTCAAGTAGGGGCAGTTGCTGGAAGAGGGCGTGGCCGTTCCCCTGGGCAAATCCGTCTTCGGGGCGGCCTTCAATCGGGGGCAGGATGCGCAGGCCATCGCGGGTACCGTCGAGATCCCAGGGGCGGCCACCCGCCAGGTGCTGGTTGAGGGTGAAGGGCTGGTACTGTTCGACCACCCACACGTGGCGGATGCCCGAGTGAGCCAGATTCGACAGGGCTACATTGATGATGCGGTAGATACCTGCAAAAGGAATAGCGGGCTTGGAATGGTGGTCAGTGAGAGGGGATAACCTGCTCCCGCGTCCTGCTGCCAGAATCAGGGCGATAGCGGGCGGCTCTTGGGTGTGGGGAAAGGGGGTCTGACACGGTCATCTACCTCAGATAATAAGTGTGCATACCGTTAGTGATATGGTGGCACACCCTCCCCGCAGGCACAAGGACGCCGCCCCGCACTCCCCTGCCCGGTGGCAGGAAAGTGCGAGGCGGCGTCCTTGTCTCAGAACAACTAGTGGCCTGCGGCCTCAGCCCTCTCGGCATGCTCAAGCGCTAGCTTGAGGAAGTCACGGGCCGGGGTATCGGCGGCGGAGGGCTTACCCGCGTAGGCGCCGCGATACTTGGCAGCCGGGTGGCGCTCATCCACGTACTTGTTGCCCTCACCGAAGAGGCTCTCGCGCAGGGTGGAGCCCTCATAGGCGGTGCGGTAGCGGCCACGCTTCTGCAACTCGGGGACCACGAACTCAACAAAGTCCTCGAAAGAGCCGGGGGAAACGTGGTAGGCCAGGTTGATGCCGTCCAGGCCACCCTCGTCAATCCACTTCTCCAGCTCATCGGCAACGGTCTGGGGGGAGCCCACCAGAACCGCGCCCATGCCACCGGTGGCGCAGTGCTCGGCGATGTCCTTGCGGGTCCACTCCTTCTCCTTATCCTGCAGGGTGAAGGGGGTCAGGAAGGACTGGATCGACTCAGTCTCAACGTACTTGAGGGCCTCGTCCTCATCGAACTGGTCCAGGTCGAGGCCGCTCCAGCCACCGATGATACCCTGGGACGCCTCAACGTTCTGGTACTTGAGGTACTCGGCGTACTTGGCCTGGGCCTTCTCGTCGGTCTCGTCCACAACAACGGAGAGCATAGCCAGAATCTTCACGTCATCGCGCTTGCGGCCGGCCTTCTCAGCCTCAGAACGGATACGCTCGGTCAGCACCTTGGTCAGGTGGGGACGCAGGGCGGTAATGAAGATAGCCTCGGCGTGCTGCCCCGAGAAAGCCTGGCCGCGGGAGGACGCACCGGCCTGGAAAATCACGGGGGTGCGCTGGGGTGAAGGCTCGGTCAGGGCGATGCCGGGCACCTGGAAGTACTTGCCCTTGTGCAGGATGGGGTGCACCTTAGAGGGGTCAGCGAAGATGCCGTTCTCGCGGTCGCGGGGCACAGAGCCGTCCTCCCAGGAGCCTTCCCACAGCTTGTAGCAGACGTCGAGGAACTCTTCGGCAATCTCGTACCGCTCATCGTGCTCAATCTGGCCGGGCAGACCCTGGTTCTCAGCAGCAGACTGCAGGTAGGAGGTCACCACGTTGAAGCCCACGCGGCCACCGGTCAGGTGATCCAGGGTGGAGTAGGAGCGGGCCAGGGTGTAGGGCTGGTTGTAGGTTACGGCGGCGGTTACGCCAAAGCCCAGATGCTCGGTGACAGCGGCCATGGCTGAAATTTGGAGGAAGGGGTCGCCCACCGGGACCTGGGCGCCGTCCTTGAGGACGGGGGCTACGGAGTCCTTGTAGACGTCGTACACGCCCACAACGTCGGCGATGAAGACCGCGTCGAAGAGGCCCTTTTCGCAGACCTTGGCGAGGTCGGTCCAGTATTTGATGGTGTTGTACTCGTCGGCTCGTGAGCGCGGGTGCCTCCATAGGCCGAAGCTCTGGTGGCTGGTGGTGGTCATATCAAAGGCGTTGACGACGATGCGCTTTTTCTCGGTCATGCTGGGGTGGCCCTTTCCTCAGGTAGCGTGTCCTACCCCCTGCGCCCGTACACGGCCTTGCACCTAGGGAAAAGGCGCCCTGCCCTATATCAGAGGGTGGCGCCTGGTTGCGCCGTACTTGCATTACTGCCTGATCTTCATCTGGGGCACCCCGCTACGGGAGAGGGTTGCCGCCCAGCTAGCCAGAGCTTGTCGCTGGGTCTCATGATCATTTGTCTACCAGTAAAACAGACCACGCTGGCAATGGGCAAGAACCGACCGTCACGTTACTTTCTGTGACCGAATATTTCGCGTGTTGGGTGCCCCCACCCCGTTCATAATCGTCATGTTCTTGCCCGGGTAAGGTCTTACAGGTATGGGCTAGTCGCCGACCTATTACCGCGCAACCGAACTAGATAGTAGCCGGAGAGAGGGGTTTAGGAAGTAGCGAAATCTCTGAGGCTTGAGCCTTCTAAACGGTAGCCCAACCATTGGGACTGGTAGGTTGCGCCAATACTTTCATAGAAGCTTCGGGCTGGCTCATTCCAATCAAGAACTACCCAGTCAAGGCGCTTATAGCCACGCTCATGCGCCGTGTCAGCAAGTTTTTTGAGTAGAGCTTTACCGCCCCCAGAACCCCGAGCTTCGGGGCGAACGTAGAGGTCTTCAAGATAGATTCCGTGGCTACCTTCCCACGTTGAATAGTTGAGGAACCATAGGGCAAAACCGTCAATGCGGCGGCCAGGGGTATGGGATTCAAGCACGTACGCAAAAATTGCTGGGTGCTCGCAGAAGAGTTGTTGCGTGAGCGTGCTGACCTTATTTTTTACAGTGCTTTCAGGCTCTTTTTCGTAGGCCGCGAGGTCTTTGATGAGTTGAATGATTTCGGGGACGTCTTCGGCTGTAGCGGTACGGATGCTATTCGGGGTGTTCATACGTTGATTCTACTGCGGGGTGTTCTCCGGAATAATCACATACTCCGCGAGTGTATTCCCCGGATTCCACGACAAAGGACCAATCATAAAAACCAGCTTCTGCCCCTGATACTGGTTCACCAAATCAATATTCTTCAACAGATCATCAGTGCCGCCAACCACTTTAGGGGTGATAATGAGGCTTATTCAAAAGTCCCACCCGCAGCCAAAAACACCAACCCCCGCACCACC
>DHKFJ23503__coassemble_4315_pt1 | contig 3977 bp, 4 predicted proteins | sample DHKFJ23503__metabat2_high_PE_042 | metagenome-assembled genome bin DHKFJ23503
GTTATTTTCTCCTGTTGGGGTTGGGAGGGTTTACACCGTTTTTCTGACAGTCCCTACGACCGCTCCCGAAACCCTGATTCCTATACAGGGCCTCACAATAAGGATGCCTTCTGGCCCTTCCCTGATCGACCGGCCCCAGGCATGCCCGAGACGCAAGAAGAACAGTCAGCGCGTAAACAGCGTTTTAACAGAGCTGAGATGACTTCCTTGGCTTTTAGTGCTCCGGCGCTTGTAGCACTCGGCGTGCCTACGTTGTCACTTTCGGTTCGACGCCTCCATGATGCTAATTTGTCAGGTCATTGGATGTGGATTCACGCATTCCCTTTTATAGGTTCCCTCGCAGCCTTCGCGCTCTCAGCCCTACCCAGTAACCCCAAGGGTAAGAGATTTGACTAGAGCAAACGATTTTTAACGAGAGAAAGCGAGCTATCTGGCTCGCTTTACCCCGCTCAGAAATAAGTCATGAGAAATTAAGCCTTAGGCACTCCCAGCTCTCCGGTAACGTACTGGGCAACCCCGAACCCGAAGGACCAGTCGTAAAACGTATTCTCCACATACCCTATAAACACATCTTCACCGGCGATTCCCACCTGCCCCAGCTTCTCAGCAATACAAGAGTAGAGTTCCTGCTTAATCTCAGGGGAGCGACCTTCTTGGGTGAAAATCTGAATCATAACCACACCCTCACTACGGTCGAACCCCAGACCAGCGTCTTCGGCGATAATTTCTCCCGGTCGATGACGATTGATGATCTGGAAACGATCACGGATAGGAATGCCATAGACCTCGACGATGGCTTCATGAATAGAATTCGCAATAGTACGGGCACGCTCAGGAGTATGAGATTCATTGAGGTCGATTCGAACAAGAGGCATGACTATACCTTCCCATGTAAATAGTTTGTCAGGACAATCTTAAGACTAGGGTTTGTCAGGACATACTTCAAGATATTTCTTAGCACTCAAGAATCAGAACTTCCAACAAAACAGCTTGAAACACCAAGAACGGCAGTCTATTTTGCGATAAAATCTTTTTGTCCATACAAACTAACAAACTGCACTATACGTTAGAAAAGTACATGACCCCCTTATCCTCCATCAGTATCGATCGCACGTCACCTGTCCCCCTTTATCACCAGCTCGTTAGCGAAATCAAAACCGCCATAACCACAGGAGACCTCACTGCTGGCACCATGCTGCCTAACGAGCTCGACATTGCCGCGCAACTCCACCTCTCTCGCCCCACCGTCCGCAAGGCCATGGATGAACTCGTCCGCGCGGGCTTGCTTGTACGCAAGCGTGGGGTAGGCACCCAGGTTGTATCCAACGAAATTCGCCGCCCACTTACCCTCTCCTCCCTCTACACTGACTTAGCCCTCTCCGGTGTCATCCCTAGCACTAAGGTTCTGGAGCTTAATGTTGTTCCAGCTCCACGCGATATTGCCACCGAACTCAATTTGGCAGAAAGCGCCGATGTCTACCACATTCTCCGTTTGAGACTAGAAAATAACCAGCCACTCGCCATTATGGAGAATTGGATTCCCGCAAACCTGGGAACAATCAATACAACAGACCTTGAAAAACAGGGGCTCTATGACACCCTCCGAGCCCTAGGCGTCACCTTCTCTCTCGCACACCAAACGGTGGGTGCCACTATTGCTAATGAGTTTCAGGCCACAACTCTCGATACCAACGTAGGAGCGCCGCTGGTACTCATGAAACGCACTGCCCTCGATGACGTAGGAACCCGCATAGAAACCGGCAAGCACGTCTACCGCGCCGACCTCTACTCATTCGAGATGACTCTCTCCAACTAATCGTTCCTTCCTACCACCAGCATTCACGCAACGACCAATAAAGGAGCACAGCATGACACAGTGGTTCTACCCCGCAGGCACAGCCGCTAGCGCCCCCTGGGATCTCTCCTTGGGAACCCACGATTCACCTACCGCCATTGATGGCTGGGCACACACCGGGATTAAGACCGCAACATTTACTGACCAGCCCATCACTCTAGGTGCGGCCAGTGAGGAGCGTATTATTGTGCCGCTCACTGGGTCAGTCACCGTTCAAGTTAATAGCACCACCTATGAATTAGCTGGTCGTAAATCTGTATTCCACGGACCAGCCGATGTTCTTTACACCGGCATCAATAGTGAAGTAACTCTTAGTGGCAATCCAGGTGTACGCGTTGCTATCGCCACTGCCCCCGCTAAGGCCGAGTACCCCGTTCGTCATCTCACAAAGGATGAAATTCCTGTCGAGTTACGCGGTGCGGGTAACTGCTCTCGCCAAGTTCATAACTTCGGCACTCCAGCTACTCTAGAAGCAGACCGGTTCATTGTCTGTGAGGTTATTACGCCTGCTGGTAACTGGTCCTCCTACCCCCCTCACAAGCACGATGAAGAGAAAGAAGGCGAAACCGCACTAGAAGAAATCTACTATTTCGAAACCCGGCCCACGCCCGGTGCTCCGGCTGAAGCGCGAGATGCTATCGGTTACCAGCGTGTCTACGCTTCCGATGAGCGCCCCATCGACGTTAACGAGGAAGTACGTACTGGCGATGTTATCCTCGTACCCTACGGCTGGCATGGTCCAGCTATGGCAGCACCAGGATACGACCTCTACTACCTCAACGTCATGGCGGGCCCCGGTCGCGTACGAGACTGGCTAATTTCTGACGACCCTCACCACGGTTGGGTTCGTTCCACATGGGAAGGCGCTGATATTGATTCGCGCCTACCTTACACCGCCTAAGGCTACACAACTACGCGCTCCGTCCGCCACTGGTGGACGGGGCGTAGGCCTATTCACATACTGCAAAGTAGGAGGTACTGTGCTGCCAGAGTTGTCAGCTGTTGCATGGTTATGCCTCGGTTTGGGTGCCTTCCTGGTAGGTATATCTAAGACAGCAGTTCCCGGCTTTAACACGGTGCCCGTAGCTCTATTTGCGTCCATTCTTCCAGCCAAGACATCCACCGGCGCGTTGTTGATCTTACTGATGATCGGAGATATTTTCGCCCTCTTGGCTTACCGTAAACATGCTCACTGGCCCACGTTAATTCGTATGGTTCCTGCAGTGCTTTTAGGTCTGATAGCAGGTGCTATCTTTCTTCACTTTGCGTCAGATACTGGAGTAAGACGTGGCATTGGCGCACTGTTACTCATATTGACAGGGGTAACACTGAGGGTTATTCATAAGGGGGTCCACACACCCACCCCCACCAACTAGACAACGGCCCCACCAGGTGACAAAAATAAGAGGGTTAAATCACTACAAATAACCTCAAGCCACACCGGAAGAACCGTTGCTACACCAGCGTACAACCGGCCTCACCGCCACGCAATTCGCCACACTCCTCACAGCCCTCAACACCCACCTCACCTGGACCAAACCAGCCGAAAAACCCCGCAGACTTACCCTGGCTAAGGCCCTCAAAGTAACACTACTGAGCTACCGACACAACATCACTCAAGAAGCCCTCGCCCACCTCTTCGACGTCTCACAGCCCACCATCTCGCGGACTATCAGCACCATCGAAAAAGCCCTCACCCAGGTTCTCAAACCACTGAACAGACCCTTGCAAGAGGGGCTAAAAGCATCAGGTTCCCTCGTGATTGACGGAACCCTTATTCCCACCTGGAACTGGCGTTCACAAGGGAAAAGAAACTTCTCTGGTAAGCATAAACGAGCAGGATTTAATCACCAGGTCATCTGCACCCTCGATGGCAGGCTCCTGGCTATCACTGACCCGTTGCCTGGTGCTAGACATGATGCTCATGCTTTCAGAGCCCATAGTCTAGATCAACTACTTGATTCTTCGACTTTGGCTGATAAGGGCTACGTGGGTCTGGGGTTAGTTACCCCGGCAAAGCGTAAGCCTGGGCAGAAGCTCACCAAGGAGCAGAAGCGAAATAATCGGGTGATATGTACTGGCTTTAGTTCCTACCATCATACGAGACTCACAACACCATCCA
>DHKFJ23503__coassemble_4579_pt1 | contig 3769 bp, 3 predicted proteins | sample DHKFJ23503__metabat2_high_PE_042 | metagenome-assembled genome bin DHKFJ23503
AGGTGGCTGGTCGCTAGATTTGTTGTGGGTTTACACCGTTAATCTGACAGTCCCCACCAGGCGGGTGGTGAGGCCGGCGTCGTCGCGGTCTTCTTGGGAGTAGGCACCCTGGGTCATGGTGGTGGGTAGGCAGACCAGGGATTCGATGCCGCCGAGGGAGACGGCGAAGGTGAAGACCTGCAGGGCATCGAGGAAGGCTTTGATGTCGTAGCCCTCCTTGAGGGTGAAGGAGAAGAGGGCGCCCTTGCCGGTGGCCTGCTCGGCCTGAATCTTAGCTTCTTCGGCGCTGTAGGAGCCGGGGAAGTAGACGGTGTCAACGGCGGGGTGGGCGGCTACTGCTTCAATCAGGACGTCGGCGTTGGCCTGCTGGCGCTCCATACGCAGGGCCAGGGTCTTGACGTTCTGCAGTAGGCGGTAGGAGTCGATGGGTGAGAGCACGCCGCCAGAAATCAGCTGGGCCTTGAAGAGCTTGTCGGCCAACTCTGCCTTGTTGGTGGTGGCGATGCCCGCGAGCAGGTCGCCGTGACCGGCCAGATACTTGGTGGCTGACTGCACCACGATATCTGCACCCAGGTCGAGGGGCTTTTGCAGGTAGGGGGTCATGACGGTGTTGTCGACGACCAGCAGGGCACCGTGGCGGTGGGTCAGTTCGGCGACCTTCTTAATGTCGGTGACGCGCAGGGTGGGGTTGGAGGGGGTCTCAATAAAGACCATGCCCACGTTCTTGCCCTCAAAGTGGGCGTCGGAGAGGGTGGAGAGGTCGTAGACCAGTTCGTTGGTGACGCCGCGCTTGGGGAGTTCGATAGTGGCGAAGCGGTAGTTGCCGCCGTAGACCGGCATACCCATCAGCAGGGTCTGGCCATGTTCCAGGATTCCCATGGCTGCGGCGGTGGCGCTCATGCCGGAGGCGTAGAGGAAGGCGTGCTCGGCACCTTCAAGGGCGGCGAGAGTGGTTTCTGCCTTGGAGCGGGTGGGGTTGCCGCCGCGCTGGTATTCGAAGGGGCCTTCGGTACCGTCGGTGGGCTGGCCGAAGGTGGAGGCGGTATAAATCGGGGGTACAACGGCCTGCTCTTCGTTAGAGTGCACTGCGTGGATTGCGCGGGTGGTAAAGCCTGCCACGGTGATTCCTTTCGGTGTCAATAAAAAAGCGTATTTATAGAGCCTATACCTGCTATCTGCAAGGCAGAGAATTAATGTTACGCATTTATGACGTTACTCTTGGGCAGGTACAAGACCTGCACCCCAGGGCACACCCGTCAGCCCTTCAGGGGCATCTGCCCGTAGCAGTACTCACCCCAATAAGAGAAAACCCCGCTCCCTTGGGCAGGGGCGGGGCTCATCTCAAGAAAAGACGCCTGAGGCGGTCTGGCTTAGCTGTTGTAGCCAGCAGGTGATACGAAGATCGGTGCGGACGCGGTGGGCAGGTTCACCGAGAAGATGGAGGTGCCCATGCCGTTCCAGCCGCCGTGCACAGCCTGGCCGTTGCCAATGTAAACAGCGATGTGCTGCTGGCCGAAACCGTTGGACTGGTAGAGAACCAGGTCGCCGGGCTGGGGGTTGGAGGTTACGCTACCCAGTGACATGTAGTCCATGGGCCAGCCGTGGAAGTTGATGCCTGCGGCGCGCAGGGAGTTGGTTGCCAGCATGGTGCAGTCGGTCTGAGCGTTGACGGCTGCAGCGGCCAGGGCGGCTGCTACAACAGCGTCGCGCTTAGCCTGGTTGGTGGCGGTGGAAAGAGTGGGGGTTGCTGCAGGTGCAGGAGCGGGTGCCTGGGTTGCTACAGGAGCTACAGTCTCAACGGGGGCAGGAGCGGGAACTGCTTCTACAACCTCAACGGTCTCGGACTGAACAGCAACGGTGGCTTCTTCAGCAGGAGCTTCAACGGGTGCTTCTTCAACAACCGGAGCTTCTTCTACGGGTACCTCTTCAACGACAGGGGCTTCCTCAACGGGAGCTTCTTCGATGACGGGGGTTGCCTCGACGGGCTTTTCGGGAGCTACGATGTAAGCGGGAACACCCCAGCTTACAACCTTGCCTTCACCTGCAACGGCGAATGCCTTGAGCAGGGGGGCTGAAACAACTGCACCGTTGTCTACGGTGGTCTGCGGGGCTTCGTTAACGGCTGCGTTTGCTGCTGCGAGAACAGCGCCGGACAGGATGACGCCTACCGCACCTACTGAGAGTGAACGACGCAATGTTGTACCTTTCGTCTCTTCTTGAGATTTCGCAGCCGGGTTGCTGCTACTGCTGGGTGGCCCGTACGTGAGGTTTCGGGCTCCCATGCTTCCCTCGGAAGCTGATTGGACTCTGAACAGCCTATAACGATTTGATAACGATGTATACCGAATCGTTATAAAAAATTGATTTTTCTGCCCTATATCACATCCCCACAGACACCCGGAAGCCCCTGAGAATCACCTATTAATACTGGCCACCCTGGGTTACCGGCGAGTAACCTGTGCGGGCAGAACCCACCGAAATAAAATACGACACAATAGCGGCCGGGTCACAGTTTCATGACGAAACTGTGACCCGGCCGCTCCCCTACACCAGGGCTCTTAGTCGCCGCGCAGCTTCAAGCGCGCGTTGGGCAGCTCAGGAGCAGGAATCACTGACGTGCGGGGCTGCTCTTCATATTCCCCGGGCAGCAGCACTACCCCGCCAAAGCGGGGGTAGCCGGGGCTGGCGTCCTGACCGGCAGCAAGCAACCCGCCGGTGACTATCTCGGTGCCCGACGCACCCGCCGGGGCGGTGACGGCCTCGAAGCTCTCAGCCTGGGCGTTCCAGGCGGCACGGGCTTCGACGATGCCTTCGTGGGAGCGGCCTATGAAGTTCCACCAGATAGCAATTTCTTCGCCGAAGGGGGCTCCACCGAGCAGAATCAGGCGGGTGTCGCCAATTGCCTCGATAGTGAGTTCGGTGGTGCCGGGTTCGATAAAGAGCATTTCGTCGGCAGCTACCTGCTGGCCCCTAATAAGGAGGGCGCCGGTGTCGACCACGAAGCCATGCTCGTACTCGGGGTTGAGGGTCAGGGTGATGGTGCGGCGCGGGGCGTCGTCTGCCGGGTTCTTGTCTACCCCTGGGACAGAGCCGGGGGCACCTACCAGAATTTCAGCACCGAGCAGGGGCGAAAAGGTAGTGACGGGCGACGAGCCGGTGCGGATCTGCCCGTCGACGGCCACACCCAAGCTCCCAAGGAAGACGCAGGCTTGCACCGGAGCCGGGGCGGACGCGTCCTGCCCACTCCCCTGCCCATCGAAGGTGAGGGCCTCAGGTACGAAGTTTTCGAAGGCGGGGGCAGTATTCATGTCCTGGTGGGGCAGGGCGATCCAGAGTTGGATGCCGTGCAGCACGGTGGTGTCTGGTGTGGAGTATTCGGAGTGGTTGATGCCGTAGCCGGCGGTCATAAGGTTGAGTTCGCCGGGGCGTACGTCGGCGACAGTGCCGAGGGAGTCGCGGTGTTCGATGGTGCCGGTAAAGATCCAGCTGGCGGTTTGCAGGCCGGTGTGGGGGTGCGGGGCGACGCGCATACCGCCGGTGACGGCGACATCGTCGGGGCCGTAGTGGTCGATGAAGCACCAGGCGCCCACCATACGGCGGTCGCGGGAGGGCAGCAGGCGGCGCACGGTCATGGCACGCAACCCGCCCAGGGGCACGGGGCGAGGCTCAATAAGTTTCATGGGTTTAGTGAGGCTTATTCAAAAGTCCCACCCCCAGCCAAAAACACCAACCCCCGCACCACCGAAAACACCCGCCCATACAACCCCAA